>JGI20159J14440_10001509_pt1 | contig 16698 bp, 21 predicted proteins | sample COG_09_FD_14440 | JGI IMG/M metagenome (IMG submission 14440) | reverse complement strand
AAGGCAGTCCATATACATTTTTGAATACCATAATTCATAGAATATGAAATTATTACAATTCTAGGTGTCCCAGGGGTAATAAATAAAAATAAAATTATCTGTAAAAATAGAAAATAATTTAAGGGGTACATTTTAAGGAAGATAGTCCAAAAAAACCGGGAGCTAAAGATGGCTAAGATGGACTATCAAACTCCATAATATCATGCCCTAAAAAAAATGCATTAATCATTTTTTTCAAATATAAAGGATTTATGAAAAAAAAAGGTCACACCCCTATCACCAGGGTAAAAAATCCAGAGCCAAATGTGAATGACCCAGATTGGATAATTTGGGCAGCTTGGGCTGATCGGATCACCTTTGAGGAAATAGAAAAAAAGACCGGAAAGACAGAATCTGAAGTTATTAAAATTATGCGTAGATCGATAAAACCTACTTCTTTCAGATTATGGAGAAAAAGAGTAAATCAAAAAAGTATAAAACACAGAAAAAAATTTGAATATTCTAGAAAAGAAATAACTAGTAAATTAAAAAAGAATGATTATTTATAAGTTATGAAATCAGTTACCATTTATACAGGTCCACTTTGTAATTATTGTGAGGCAGCTAAAAGATTATTAACTAGAAACAATGTTGAATATAAAGAAATAAATATTGCAACAGTTGATGGGGCAATGGAGGAAATGATTTCAAAAGCTAATGGAAAAAGAACTATTCCTCAAATTTTCTTTGATGACCAGCACATGGGTGGTTATGACGACGTTAGAGCCTTAGAAAAAGACAATAAACTACAAGAATTATTAAAATAAAACGTAGTAAATTACCCAAAAAATTAAAGTATATTCAAAAAAACGTTTAAAAAGTTCTACATTTTTTTTATTAAATTTATAATTAATAAATTTTTTTGAAAAATAAAACCCAATGTTTACTAAGATAACACCAATGATAATTCCTAAAATTGTTAATTTGATTGAAAAGTTTTTGTAACCAAAATAACAAGCTGCAATTAAAGTAAACCATGAAACATTAGTGATAAAAATTTTAAAAATTATTCCAGCTTTTTTACTAAAAACTGATTGAGTTTTTATAATTGAATATGACCAAATAATGCCAATTAGAAAACTAATGTACTTAATAATCATCTATTTTTTTGGTTTAAAAATTAAACAAACACCATTGTTACAGTATCTTTTGCCAGTTGGTTCTGGTCCATCCTCAAATATATGTCCATGATGACCACCACATTTTTTACAGTGGTATTCAGTTCTAGCATAACCTAAATGATGATCTGTTTTAGTTTCAAAAACATCAGGTAATGATTGATAAAATGATGGCCAACCAGATCCACTTTCATATTTAGTATCAGAGTCGAATAATTTTTCTTCACAATTGGCACAATGAAAACTTCCTTCTCTTTTTTCATGATTAAGTTCACTTGTACCAGCTAATTCTGTTCCTTCTTCAAATAAAACTAATTTTTGCTCTGAGGTTAAATTGGGATTGATTTTTTTTGTCATTGTTTATTCTATTATTCTTATAGGTTTACCATTTACACAAGCTTCTAGATCTTCAATCATTTGAGTATAAAAAATACTATAATTTTCTGCAGTAACATAACCGATATGAGGTGTTAAAAGCGCATTAGGTAAAAATCTCAATTTATTACCCTCTGGTAATGGTTCTTTTTCATAAACATCTAAACCAGCTCCTAAAATTACATTTGTTGATAAAGCTATAATTAAATCATCCTCATTAACAATAGGTCCTCTAGAAGTGTTAATTAAAAAGGCAGTTTTTTTCATTTGATCGAACTCTTTAATAGTAATGCAATCTTTATAGCGCTCTCCACCTTGTACATGAATTGAAATATAATCAGATGTTTTAATTAAATCTTCTTTGCTACAAGGAAGTACATCTAATTCTTTACATTTATTTAAATCTAAATTTTCACTCCAGGCCATAACCTGCATTCCAAATGCTTTTGCAATTTTTGCAACTTGTGAGCCTACCCTTCCAAGACCAATTAAACCTATAATTTTTCCTTTTAATTCAAAACCAACGGTAGTTTGCCAATATCCTTGGTACATATTATCAATTTCAGTTTTAAGATTTTTTGATAAGCCCAAAATTAAAGCCCAAGTTAGTTCACATGTTGGGTTGAAATTAATCTCTGTTCCACAAACTATAATTTTTCTTTTTTTTGCAGCTTCTAAATCAATTGATTTGTTTCTTGTACCACTCGTAATTATGTATTTTAGATCATTAAGATTATCGATTAAATTTTTAGTAATTGGAGTTCTCTCACGCATAATTAATAATGCTTCAAAATCAGATAATTGCTCTATAGCATCAGCCTCATCTAAAAAAGGTTCACTGAAAATTTTAAACTCATATTTTCCAGATAGTTTTTTTAAATCCACAAACTCTTGTGAAACATCTTGATAATCATCTAGTATTGCAACTTTAAGCATTTGTAATTTTTTTGTTTGATAAAAATAAACCTAATATAATTAAAATAGAGCCAATGAAATGAAAAAATAAAAATTTTTCATTAAAAAATATCATTGCTAAAATTGTACTAAATAGAGGAATTAATGATAAAAAAATACCTGCTCTATTTGCTCCGATAATTGCAACAGCACCAGCCCAACAATAATAAGAACCAATACTTGGAAATATTGCAATATAAATTAAAATATAAAAAAGATTATTGCTTATCTCAACAGGTTTACCCTGCATCAAATCTAACAAAAATAATGGAAATAAAAATATTAATCCAAATGTACAAATTATATGAACAAGAGATAATAAGGACACATCAAAGTTTCTTTTTCTTAAATATGCAGAGTAAATTCCCCAAGCAATGATAGCTACAATCATGAATAAATCCCCTTTATTAAAATTTAAAGAGAGTAAAATATTCAGATCGAGTTTAGTAATGATAGCTAAAATTCCTAATACTGAAATTAGTAATCCTGACAATTGATAAATATTTGTTTTTTCAATTTTTAATAAAAAACAAACTAAAATTATTGTTACTGGAATAGCAGTGTTGAAAAGTGATGCATTAATAATTTGGGTATAGTTTAAAGCATTATAAGTGAATGAAGTAAATATACATACACTAGTAAAACCAAGGATTAAAAATAAAGATAAATTTTCTTTGATCTTATATTTTAATTTGAATATCTCTTTATAAGTAAATGGAAGTAATATTAACCATACTAAGCACCATCTTAAAAAGGCAAGAGAAAATGGGGGTATATTTTCTAAATAAGCAAATTTTCCAATAGTAAAGTTACCTGCCCAAAATAATGTTGCACAAACTAACATTAAGTATGCTTTGGTGTTCTTGCTCACCTAACTAAATCTTGATGAGCTATAAGGTTTTAAATCCAAATTAGTATTTTCGTTTGCTATCATTCCTGAAATTATTTTCCCAGAAATTGGTCCTAAAGTCCATCCTAAATGATGATGACCAAAACAATAAAAAACATTTTTATGATTTTTTGATGGACCCATAACTGGAAGAAAATCTGGTAAAGATGGTCTAAAACCCAGCCATTCATCTTCATGTTCTGGTAAATCACCAAACATATATTTAGCATTATTAATTAAATTTTTTATTCTTGATTTAGATAATGCGTTATCTAAACCACCAAATTCAACTGTACCTACAACTCTTAAACCTTGTTCCATTGGAGTTACTCCAAATCCACGATTAGAAAAAATTACAGGTCTGCTTAATAAATGATCAACTCCTTTAAAATGAACATGATATCCTCTCTCCGTATCCAGGGGAATTCTTTCATCTGATTATCAGTTAATTTTTTTGAAAAAGCTCCACAAGCAATTACAGCTTTATCAAAAATATAATTTTGAGTTTCTGTTTTAAAAATTGGTTTTTCTTCATCAAAATTAATATCTTTGATATTAACTTTATTAAATTTTCCACCTTTTTGTAAAAATAGATCAAATAGTTTTAATAAAATTTTCTTAGGGTTTCTCGCATGTTTTGCATAAGGATAATAAACTCCCGCGTGATAAAAAGGTTTAATGTGAGGTTCTAAATCATGAATCTCAGATTTATTGACGAGTTGCTGTTCAACACCTAGCTCATTTCGTATATTAATTTCTAATTCTCTGCTTTTCAAATCTTGATCGTTCCAAATATAAAGAATACCTTTATTCTCAACTAACCCCTCTAAATCAACCTCTTCAAACAACTCATCATAAGCTGGTAAAGCTAAATCTAAAATTTGATGCATATTTTTTGCAGTATGCATCATATTTTTTGTGGTGGAATTCATAATAAATTTCATAAACCATGGAATCATTTTGGGCACATAGTTCCATTTTAATGCGAGCGGTCCAGAAGAACTTAAAAGCATAGCTGGGATATCTGCTAATACGTCAGGCCTATTAAGAGGAACTGAGGCGTATGGAGAAAAATGACCCGCATTTCCATAAGACGCCGCATGACTTCCTGGATTATCACGATCAAAGATTGTTACATTGAAGCCTTTTTTTTGAAGAAACAATGCATTTGAAACACCTTGTATTCCAGCTCCAATAATCCCAACTTTGATGTTTTTATTCATAGGGACTTATACAATTTAAAATTCAAAATTGTAGTGACAAATTATACTCATGAAAATTAAAAATTGTTAGGAAATTGCTTGCTTATGATAAATTTTAGCACTTAAAACAATTCCAAATCCAATCATGGTTGCCAGCATTGATGATCCTCCGTACGACATTATAGGCAATGGAGATCCAACTATAGGTAATAAGCCTAACACCATTGATAAATTTACCACAATGTAAATAAAAATAGCAAAAGCAAAACCAAAACAGAAAAGTCTTGCAAAATTACTTCTTGATATAGCTCCAATCCTAATAATTCTTGCAATTATAATTATATAAAGAATTAAAAGACCAATAGATCCTAAAAACCCAAATTCCTCAGAAAATAAAGTGAAAATAAAATCAGTATGTTTTTCTGGTAAAAACTCTAGATAACTTTGTGTTCCCTTTAAAAAACCTTTACCATTTAATCCGCCTGAGCCTATTGCAATTTTAGATTGAATAATTTGATATCCTGCTCCTAACGGATCTCTATCTGGATCTAAAAATGTTAATATTCTTAGTTTTTGATAAGGTTTTAAAAAAGAGATAATAAAAGGTAATGAGATCAAAAAAACAATAAAAGAAACAAAAAAATATTTAATTTTTAAACCTCCTACCCATAAAATTATTAATCCACTTAATGCAATCAGAATTGATGTTCCTAGATCTGGTTGGGATACTACTAAAATAACTGGAACTATAATTATAGAAAGAGCCACAATAATATTTGTGAATGAGTTAACACTATCAATTTTAATTCTGTGATAGTATTTAGCAAGACATAATATAATACCTATCTTCATAAGTTCTGATGGTTGAAGCACTATAAAATATAAATCTATCCATCTTTGTGATCCTGAGGATTTAATTCCATCAATTGAAACCCATACCAAAAGCAAAATTATAATAAAATAAAGTAGATAAGAAGTAGTATGCCAAAATTTTATATTAAAAAAAGATATAATTATCATTAATGGAAAAAAAATAATTAATTTCATAAAATGACTTTTTGTATGGTAGAGCACTTCTCCACCATCTGTAGAGTACATAACGAATAAGCTTATTATTGAAAGTAATGTTATGCTAAACAACAATGTATAATCTAAATTTTTAACTTTTTGAACAAAAGTTAAATCTGAGTCTAGTCTATTATACTGAAACATCTAAATATTTATTTCCTCAGAGTTGGGCTGTTTTTCTCTTAGTTCATCTCTATCAATTATTAATTTAAAAAGTTCTTTTGCCATTGGTGCAGCTGCCTTACTGCCTGATCCACCATGCTCAACTATAATACTAAGAGCGTACCTTGGATTTTTATATGGGCCATAAGCAACATACAACGCATGATCTCTGTCTTTATAAGGTATCTGTTCTAATTTAAGATCTAACTCACGTTCTCTTTTACTGATTCTTTTTACTTGAGCCGTCCCAGTTTTTCCAGCAAATTGATATTTAGGGTCATCAATTCTTGATCCATAAGAAGTACCCATAATTTCATTAGTTGAGCTAAACATCGCTTCTTGAATTATCTTTATATTTCTTTCNTCTNTAAAAAGTTGATTATTAGAATTAAAAAAATTCTGTTCTTCCATAGACTTTTTAGCTTCTGCAAAATTTAATGGGTTATTATTTACTATAATTTTTGGTTTAATGGAGTATCCACCATTTGCAATTTGAGCTGTCATTATACATAACTGCAATGGTGTAGTTTGAACATATCCTTGGCCTATACCTGTTATTAATGTTTCTCCTAAAACCCAACCTTTTCCAAGATTATTTTTTTTCCAACTTGTATTTGGAAAGAGACCCTTTTTTTCATTTTCAAAATATTCACCTAAAACTTTTTCACCTAATCCAAATTTTTGAGCTGTAACTTTTAATCGATCAACACCAAGTAATCTTGCAATTTCATAAAAATATGTGTCGCAAGATTGCTTCATTGCATTATTTAAACTTACAACACCATGCCCTTTTTCTTTCCAGCAATGAAATGTTTGTCCATAGAGTTCTGTTTTGCCAGTACATCGAACTTTAAAATTTGGGCTGATTATATTATTTTCCAGAGCTGATAAAGCTACTATTGGTTTTATAGTAGAGCCTGGAGAATAAATGCCTGAAAGTGTTTTATTAATTAGTGGTTTCAATGGATTGTTTCTAATTAACTCCCATTCATCCTTGCTAATTCCAAATAAAAATAAATTTGGATTATACGAAGGTGAGGAATACATAGCCACAACTTCTCCTGTATAAATATCCATTACACTTATTGATCCAGCTTTACCATCTAACAATTTAGCAGAAAGCTTTTGAACCTCCGTGTCTACAGTTAATCGATTTTTGAACCCTGTTTACCTTTTTGATATTCAAGCTGATTAATTCTTTTTCCATATGCATTTACTTCATATCTTTGAATATCATTTGTGCCGATTAAATAATTTTCTAAAGTTTTTTCTAATCCAAGTTTCCCCACCTTCATACCAGGTACAAATCTTTCTTGAATGATTTCATTTTGTAAAATATCATTTTCATTTGGTTGGCTAACGTAACCTAAAACATGAGTATAAATATCATTAAATGGATAATTTCTTGAAATTGTCATCACTGGTTTTACACCAACTAAATCATATAAATAATTATTCACTTTTACAAATTCACTCCAACTTAAATTTTCAGATACAATAATACTTTCCCATGGTTTTAATCTTTTCTTTAATTTTAAAATATTTGAAATTTTTTTATCACTTAACTGTAAGAGGGTTTTTAGTCTTGAAAGAAGATAATTGAAGTTTTCTACTTGTTCGGGGATTATATGAAGCTGATAAACTTTTAAATTTCCAGCAATCACATTTCCAAAGTAATCAAAAATGTTTCCTCTAGTTGGTGGCAACTTCCACTCTCTAATTCTATTTTTATCAGAAAGAGTTAAATATTTTTTATTATCACTAATTTGTAATGAAAATAATCGACTAATAATTCCGGTGAAGATTATAATTTTAGCTGCACCAATTATAAACATTCTTCTATTGATAATATCTTCTTTTCTAATACCTGAATTTTCTTTAATCATTTAATCTGAATGAAATTTTCTGGTTAATAAAATTGAAAAAGAAAAAAAATATTGGATATAATAAAAAAGTAAAACCTGTGTTAATTAAATATTTTAGATAATCAATTTCAATCAAAAATATTAAATCTAATATTGAAACCAGAATTGAATTAATCAATAAAATTATAAATAAAAAAGATAACCAATCATTAATAAAATTTGGGCTTAGAGTTATATTTCTAATATAAGCAGTTGCAATGCAAATCAAAAGGTAACAAAAACTACTAATTCCTATTGGCATTCCAATAATCACATCATTGATAATACCTGCTAGAAATATAGAGACATATCCAAGATGGTCAGGATTTTTTAATGTCCAAAAAAAAATTAATATGTGAGCAAAGTTAAATGAGAAATACTCAATTTTTAAATAATTAAAATCAAAGTCATTAAAAACAGATAAAAATAACATTCCAATCGGAAAATATGAAAATATTATATTTGACAATGAGTTTTTATTTAATGAAGACATTAATTATTATCCTCAATATTTAGTGAAATTATTTTTACATATTCCAATTGTTTAAAATCAGAAAAAAAAACAATTTCATGTGGATTTACTCTGGAAATTTTACCTACTGGAAGCCCTGGCTTAAACAAGCCTCCTAAACCAGATGTATAAGCTATAATTTCTTGGTTATTAATATCATCACTATATTCTTCTTTTGTGTATTGAATTTTACCATTGGTGCCTCCAGTGCCCGAAACTACTGCCTGCATACCAATTGGTTCTAATACTACTGGTATTTTGCTATTTAAATCTGACAAAAGTAATACTCTTGAATTTGTAAAATTTACCTCAATAACTTTACCCACAAGGTGCACTTCATCTACTACGGCCATACCAATTTTCAATTTGTCTTTAGTTCCCTTGTTCAGAATAATTGATCTTAAGAAAGGGCTTTCTTTATCTATTAAAACCCTTGCTAATATTTCATTAGAATTAATACTTTCATTGATTAAATCACGTAATTTCTCATTTTCCATTTTTAAGAAGTTATTAGTTAATTTTTTTTGTTTTAATTTTTCTAATTCCAACTCTAGATTTTTGTAGTTATCATAAACTTTTAGGTGATCTTTGATTTGAGAATTAATTTTTTGTATTTTATTTTCAGGAGTTGAAATTAAAAATGAAGCTCTATATGTAAACTCATTTATTCCAATTTTAATAAGTTGAATAACTTTAAAATTATAATTACTTAGAATAATTACTAATATAGATAAAAATAATAAAGTTAATAATGAAAATTTTTGTTTATCTTTTTTTTTTAAAAATGCAGATCTAAAGGCTATTACAAAATCATCTCTGCTCGTAGCCATTTTTTTTAATATTCAGATAACATAGTAGAAAAAGTTTCTTCTTGATCCAAAGCTTTTCCAGTTCCAACTGCAACGCATGATAACGGGTCATCTGCAACATGAACTGGCAACCCTGTTTCTTTTGAAAAACGTTTATCAATATTTTTTAATAAAGCTCCACCTCCAGTTAATGTTAAACCCATATCAACTAAATCAGCTGATAATTCAGGAGGAGTATTTTCTAACGCTTGTTTAATTGCATTGATCATTTCTTTCATAATATCATTTAATGCCTCTGAAGTATCTTCTTCAGTTATATTTACTTCTTTGGGTGTACCTGATCTTAAATCCCTTCCTTTAACTGGATATGTGTTCGTGCCAGATGGTATTGCTGTACCCATTTCCTTTTTAATTTTTTCTGCAGTAGTATCACCTATTAATAAATTATATTCTTTTCTCATATAATTTACTATTGCTGTATCCATTGCATCTCCCGCAACTCTCAAAGATTTTGAATATACTAACCCTCCTAGCGACATAACAGCAATCTCACTAGTTCCACCACCTATATCCACTATCATAGATCCTGTTGCTTCAGAAATTGGAAGACCAGCACCTATTGCAGCTGCAATCGGCTCCTCAATTAATTGAACTCTTCTTGCGCCTGCAGCAAGTGCACTATCTTGAATAGCTTTTCTTTCAACAGGAGTTGATCCTGTTGGAACACAAATTAAAATTCTTGGATTTGCAAATGTACTTCCTTTATGAACTTTTTTTATGAAGTGTTTTATCATTTCCTCAGTTACGATAAAATCTGCAATTACTCCATCCCTTAAGGGTCTTATGGCGCTAATATTTCCTGGAGTTCTACCAAGCATTGTTTTAGCTTCGTCACCAACTGCTAAAACATTTTTTTTCCCACTTTGTTCAACTATTGCTACAACAGATGGTTCATTTAAAACTACACCTTGACCTTTTAAAACAACTAGCGTGTTAGCTGTTCCAAGATCAATTGCCATATCCTGACTCCAAATTTTTTTAACTTTGTCAAATAAACCCATTTTATATACCTTTTACCTTTTGTTTTTCTTGCTCCATTGGAGCTGTTTTATCTCTTTTAATAATCATTTTATTTAGCGCATTAATATAAGCATTTGCTGATGCAACCAGTGTATCTGTGTCAGCAGCTTGCCCAACAGTTGTTTTTCCTTTTTCCTCAATTTTAACACTTACTGTTGCCTGAGCGTCTGTTCCTTCAGTTACAGCATGAACTTGATAAAGCTGTAAATTAACCTCATGCGGATAAAGTGTTTTTATACATTTAAATATTGCATCAACAGGTCCATCACCAGTTTCTGAAGCTTGCTTTATATCTCCATAAACATCTAAAGTCATTTCTGCTTTTTGTGGTTCACCAGTACCCGCATATACTTTTAATGATTTTAAGTTGATAGCATTTACTTTATTATCGATAATTAAACTATCATCTACTAATGCGATAATATCCTCATCATAAACATGTTTTTTCTTATCTGCTAAAACTTTAAATTTTGCAAATGCATTACTAACTACATCATCGGTAAGGTCTGGATAACCTAAACTATTCATTTTATCTTTAAAGGCATGTCTTCCAGAATGTTTACCCATAACTAAAGAAGTTTGTTTAACTCCAACACTCTCAGGTGTCATGATTTCATAAGTTTGTCTATTTTTTAACATTCCATCCTGATGAATTCCTGCTTCATGAGCAAAAGCATTTTTACCAACAATTGCTTTATTATATTGAACAGGAAAACCTGTTGCATTTGATACAATTTTTGATGCTTTATTTAATAAAGTTGTATTAATTCCAGTATCATAAGGCATTAAATCTGGTCGTGTCTTAATTGCCATTACAACTTCTTCTAAAGCAGCATTACCCGCTCTTTCACCTAAACCATTTATAGTACATTCAATTTGTCTTGCCCCTGCCTGGACTCCAGCTAAAGAGTTTGCAACTGCTAAGCCTAAATCATTGTGACAATGAGTAGATAAAATCGCTTTATCAATATTAGGAACTTTATTTAACAATGTTTCTATTATCGATGTAAATTCAGATGGTATTGTGTATCCAACTGTATCTGGGATATTTATTGTTTTTGCTCCACTTTTAATAGCAAGTTCTACAGTCTTGCACATGTAATCCATATCTGTTCTTGTTCCATCCTCACATGACCATTCTACATCATCAGTAAATTTTCTTGCATAACTAACATGTTTTCCAATTGACTCATAAACATCTTCTGGAGACATATTAAGTTTGTGTTTCATGTGTAGAGGACTTGTTGAAATAAAAGTATGAATTCTAAATCTTGGAGCATGTTTTAATGCTTCGTAAGCTCTATCTATATCTTTTACAGAATGTCTTGAAAGACCTGCTGGAATAGAATTTTTTAAAATTTTACTTACTTCTGAAACAGCTTCAAAATCTCCAGGGGATGCAATTGGAAAACCAGCTTCAATAATATCAACTCCTAATTCATCAAATACTCTTGCAATTTGAATCTTTTCTTCCAGACTCATAGAAGCACCCGGTGACTGCTCACCATCTCGCATCGTAGTATCAAATATAAAAACTCTATCTTTATCGCTCATATCTATATATTTAAGAAAACAGATAATACAATCTATAGGAGAGATTGCAAAATAAATGTTAAATTTTACATAGAAGCGCTGACCGATTTAGGTCTAGGTATAAAAACTAACTCTTGTCGCTATCAACTAATTTTTTCTTACCAATCCACGGCATCATAGCTCTAAGTTCTGCACCAACTTTTTCCACAGAATGCTCAGCTAATTTAGCTCTAGTTGCAAGAAAGTTTTTTTGACCATTTTTACATTCATCCATCCATTCTTTAGTGAATTTTCCAGATTGAATGTCAGCCAAAACTTCTTTCATTCTTTTTTTGGTTTCTTCTTTCTTTACAACTCTAGGCCCGAAACATACTCACCATATTCTGCTGTATTAGAAATTGAATAGTTCATATTAGCAATTCCACCTTCATAAATTAAATCTACAATTAATTTAACCTCATGAACTGTCTCAAAATATGCCATTTCAGGTTCGTAACCTGCTTCTGTTAAAGTCTCATATCCACTTTTTATTAATTCTACTAAACCACCACACAAAACAGTTTGTTCTCCAAATAAATCTGTTTCTACCTCATCTTTAAATGTAGTTTCAATAATTCCAGATCTTCCACCACCTACTGCTGAAGCGTATGATAACGCAAGATCTCTGGCTTTTCCTGAACCGTTTTGATGAACAGCAAACAAACATGGAACACCACCACCTTTTTCATACTCACTTCTTACAAGATGCCCTGGTCCTTTTGGAGCAACCATAAAAACATCTAAGTCTTTTCTTGCTTTAATCAAATCGTAATGAACGTTTAGCCCATGTGCAAAAGCAACACTGGTTCCTTCTTTAACTCTTTGTTCAATATGATTTTTATAAATTTCAGCTTGTAATTCATCTGGTGTTAAAATCATAACCACATCTGCCCATGCGGCTGCATCAGATAAATTCATAACTTTTAAACCTTTAGACTCCGCCTTGGCTGCACTTGAAGATCCTTCTCTTAAAGCTACAACAATTTCTTTGACTCCACTATCTTTTAAATTCAAAGCATGTGCGTGTCCTTGGCTTCCATATCCAAAAATCGCAATTTTTTTATTCTTAATTAATTCTACATCTGCATCTTTTTCATAAAACATTTTCATTTTATTTTTCTCCTTTTAATTAGTTAAATATTTCTGCGCCTCTGGTCATTGCTACCGCTCCAGTTCTTGAGACACTTATCAGACCAAGCGATTTTAATTTTTTTGTCATATTGTCAATCTCTCTACGTAATGCAGTAATTTGTATTACAGCAGATTTTGTTGATTGATCTAATATAACTGGATTGTATTTTTTACAAGTATTTAAAACTTTCTTAATTTTTGCATTATTTCCAAGGATTTTAAGTAATGCCATTTCTTTAAAAATGACATTTTTATCCTCTCTTTTAAAGTTTGCAACCTTATGAACAGGAACTAATTTTTTAAGTTGCAGCACAATTTGTTCAATCACTTCGGGAGTTCCTGTGGTTACAATAGTGATTCTTGATAAATTATTTTTTTGATCAACTTCTGCTACAGCAAGTGACTCAATATTATATCCTCTTCCAGAAAAAAGACCCACTACTCTAGACAGAACACTTGCTTCATTATCTACCCAAACCACAATTATATGGGTTTCTAATTTACTTTGTTTACTTGGGGTACTGTATGCAGATTTAGATTTTGCCATTTAAACTAACGCTTTACCCTTACCTGTAATTTTATTTTCCTCTTGGTCTTTTGGACCTAATAACATTTGATTGTGAGGTTTTCCCGATGGGATCATAGGGAAACAATTCTCTGCTTGATCAACATGACAATCAAATATTACTGGCCTATCAACACTGATCATTTCCTCAATTTTATCATCTAATTCGTCAGGATTTTCAGCTCTAATACCTATACATCCGTAAGCTTCAGCTAATTTTACAAAATCTGGTAGGGCTTCAGAATAGCTTTCTGAGTAATTTTTTTCATGAAGTAATTCTTGCCATTGTCTTACCATTCCCATGTATTGGTTGTTTAAAATGAAGATTTTTATTGGCAAATTATATTGAATTGCAGTTGATATCTCTTGCATAGTCATTAAAATTGAAGCTTCCCCAGCCACATCAACTACTAATTTTTTAGGATTTGCTACCTGAACTCCTATTGCAGCAGGTAGACCATAACCCATAGTACCCAGACCACCTGAAGTCATCCATCTATTTGGCTTTATTAAATTTATAATGCTGCGCTGCCCACATTTGATGTTGACCAACTTCGGTTGTTATAAAAGTGTCTTGGTTTTTAGTTAATTCATAAAGTCTTTGAACAGCGTGTTGTGGCTTAATTATTTTATCACTATTAATAAAGTTTAATGATTGTTTTGTTCTCCATTTTTCTATTTGTTGCCACCATTTTGAAATTTTTTGTTTATTTGATTTTTGTAAATTGATGTTTTTCTTTTTTAATGTTTTTGTTGTTGAACTAATAACATCAACTACATCTCCAACAATTGCTAAATCTACTTTTATAATTTTATTGATTGATGATGGGTCAATATCAATATGTACTTTTTTTGACTTTGGAGAGAACTCATCAATTTTACCAGTTATACGATCATCAAATCTTGCACCAATATTAATTAGTAAATCACAATCGTGCATGGCATTATTGGCTTCATAAGTTCCATGCATTCCAAGCATTCCTAAAAATTGATTATCATCACCAGGATAAGAGCCAAGACCTTGCAGTGTTGAAGTAATTGGAAATCCAGTTAATGCAACTAGCCCTCTCAAGAGTTCACTTGCTTTTGGCCCAGAATTTACAACACCACCACCTGTATAAAAAATTGGTTTAGAGGCTTTATTCATTAACTCAATCAATTGATCAATATCTTTTTGATTAAATCTATTTTTGTTTTTTATTTCAATTTTTTTTTCTTTTTTAAAAGAAGCATATTTTGTTTTTGCAAACTGGATATCTTTTGGAATATCTACAAGTACTGGCCCCGGTCTTCCTGTGGTTGCAACCTCAAATGCTTCATTCATAATTCTTTGGAGATCATTAATGTTTTTCACTAACCAATTGTGTTTTGTGCAGGGTCTTGTAATTCCAGTTGTGTCACATTCCTGAAAAGCATCTGTTCCTATTAAATGAGTGGGTACTTGCCCTGAAATACAAACTAATGGTACCGAGTCCATGTAAGCATCTGTTAATGCAGTAACAACATTAGTTGCTCCTGGTCCAGAAGTAACTAAAACAACTCCTGGTTTACCAGAAGATCTTGCATAACCTTCTGCTGCATGACCCGCACCCTGTTCGTGTCTTACTAAAATATGTTTAATCGAAGTGTGATTTTTAAGTTCATCATAAATCGGAAGAACTGCTCCGCCTGGATAACCAAAAATATGATTTACTTTTTGGTCTTCTAGACACTTAAATACTATCTCTGCTCCAGTATATAATTTTGGCATTAGGCAATCTAGCTGAAGTTGCACTGATTGGTCAAGTTTTAGAGTGAATTATTTAATTTTTTTTAAAAAATTATTTAAGTCTTGCGGTGGCAATTTTAACCAACTGATCATGTTACCTCTAGCCCAAGTACTCTGTCTTTTAGCATATTGCCTAGTCTTTATTGATATTTTTTCAATAACATCCCTTAAATCATTTATTTTTTCCAAATGTTCTTTTATCTCATTGATGCCGATGGCTTTATTGACGCTCTTATCTTTTCTTATTCTTAATTTTAAAAATCTTTTAACCTCACTAATTGCACCAATCTTAAACATTAATTCAGTTCTTTTCTTAATTCTTTGAATTAAATCTTGACGTGGATAATCAATGTAGATTTTCAAAAAATCATCTTTATCAAAATATGATTTTGTGTTTTTAAACCAATCGTGAAGAGATTTTTTAGTAAATTTCTTTATTTCATAAGCTCTTATTGATCTTTGAACATCTGTTGGGATTATTTTTTCTTTAGATAGTGGATCAAGTTTTACAAGTTTTTGATAAAATTTTTTTTGACCTAAATTTTTATGTAATTCTCTTATTTTGTGCCTAAATCTAATTGGAATATTGGGAATACTTACTAACCCATCAGTTAGAGCTTTAAAATATAATCCTGTTCCTCCAACAAAAATTGGGATTTTTTTTCGCCTTCTTACTTCTTTGATTTTTTTTATGGCATGTTTTAACCAGTCACCTGTTGAAAAATTATTTTTAACACTATGAAAACCATATAAGTGATGTTTGATTTTTTGATAATCTTTAATATAGGGGCGAGCTGATAAAATCTTTAATTCTTTATACACTTGCATACTATCAGCATTAATGATTTCACCTTTAATTTTTTTAGCTAATTTAATTGAAAAATTTGATTTACCTGAGGCTGTTGGTCCAGAAATTAAAATAATCTTGGATTTAAAATCCATGATTAGTCTAACTTAATGCCAATATATCTTCTTTGATTTTCATTATTATATATTGCAAGTAAAATTGTTTTTTGATTTGATTTTAAAACATCTTTAACAATTTTTTCTAAATCTTTTACACTCTTAATTTTTATTTTTTGTGCTTCAACTATAATGCTATTAGCCTCTATTGATTTAAGTAGTGGACTAGTATTCCCTATTTTTGTTATTACCAAACCTGAAGTTTGATTGGGAAGTTTTCTGGTCTTAATATCTTCTTTAGTTAATTTTCTAACAGTAATTTTTAAGTCTTCTATTATTATATCTTGAGGAGCTTTAGATTTTTTTTCACTTACTTTAAAGTCATCTGAAGTTTCTAGTCTTCCCAAAAGAATACTTTTAGTTATTACTTTTTTATTTCTCCAAATTTCAACTTTAACTTTGGTTCCAACTTTTGTTTTAGCAACAATAGCTGGCAACTCCTTCATTTGATTAATTCTAACCCCGTTAAATTTTAAAATAATATCTCCAGCTTTAATTCCACCTTTTTCTGATGGGCTGTTTTCTGCAACACTTGCAACTAACGCTCCTCTAGGTTCATCCAATTTTTCAACATCAGCAATTTCTTGT
>JGI20159J14440_10001491_pt1 | contig 16795 bp, 14 predicted proteins | sample COG_09_FD_14440 | JGI IMG/M metagenome (IMG submission 14440) | reverse complement strand
TGAAGCGTTGGCATATAAGCTCTGTGATAAATCTGACTTCTGGATAAGTTTCAATGAAATAAAAGGGGAACTTAAATCATTATTACAACACCCTTAAATTTCAAGTTCAATCGAACTGCCGCCCTTACTGAGTGGCGCCAACTATTGAGCGCATAGGTTCAGGCTGCGCTAGCAATCTGATGCGAGTTACTAGTTGTCTGACAGCATCCTATTGGGAGTTGGCGTCAATATCGGAAAATATTTTTGCCAATGTAGCTTTGAATTTTGATGGCCATGGTAAGGTTCTCAGTAATTGGTCTAGATCAGTTCCATTTCTGCTTAGAGTTAATTCCTCGTATTGCCAAATTGCCTCGTCAGTGTTTCCAAGTTTCCAATTGGAAGCTAACATTATAATTTGCCCCCGTGCGTAATTTGGGTCCCGCTCGTTAGCCTTTTCAGAGAGTTTTAAAGCGGCTTCGTAATTCTGCAGTCCGAAATGTGCTGAGGCTTCAAATATTAGACCGTTTGCGGAATTTATTGGGTCAATAATTTTTAGTTTATCGGCGACCTGTAAGACTTTCTCGTATTGTTCAAGACCAAATTCAATTGCCCCCAAAATCAAAAGAGATTGAGGGTTGTCCTCATTAAGCGCAATTGCTTTCGATGCTGCCGCTAATGCATCATCTAGTTCGGCCGCTTGATAGTGTACAAATGCTACGCCGTAATGTGAAAACGGGTCATTGGGAGTGATTTTAACAGCTGTACGTGCGTGATTTAAGGCTTCCATTTTGAATATATCAAATTCCATTGATCCCATTGAGCTGCGGTCAACACCGACAAATCCATATGACATATTGATCGCTAACGATGAATGAGCGGCCGCAAAGTTGGGCGAAATGGAAATTGCCTTACGATATAATTTTCGAGCTATTGCTCGATCCTGTGAAACTCTTGCACGCTTGAACAAATCATAGGCTTCGGGATTTATGGTTACCACAGAATCTTCGAGTGTTTCTTGTATGCTCGCTGATTGAACGCCCAGTCCGTCGAGTAAATCTAATTCAAGTTTGCTTTGAATATTATCAATTTTCGTAACCTCTGAACTGTAATTTTCAGCCCATTTTATATTTCCGTCTGCGTCTATGAGTTGTGAAGAGATTTTTATCGATGTTCCTAAATTGCGAGCTTTTGTTACAAGCATATAACTAGGTTTAAGTAGCTTAAAGATTTCCTCACGCTCTTGAAACCCATTTTCAAATTGAGCCGTTGAGTTTGAAGCCAATACAAGAATTTCGTCTATTTTTGCCAAATCAACAATTAAATCCTCCTGCATTGAGGAAGCCAGATAACTTTGGTCTGCAGAAATTTCAGAAACATCAAATGGTAAAATCGCTAACCGAATTTTTTCATCTTTTTGAAATAAGCTATGTATATTTCCAAAGAATGTTGCGGTAATTAATATTACTACGGCAATTGCTACAAAAGAAATAATGGTAAAACTTTCAGTTTGTATTTTGCGCTTTTGATACCAAGGCGTGATTATATCAAAAGCTATAAATTTATTTTCTTTTACCTTTTTATTTCCCAAGTTCTTAAATCTAACTTCAGGGCCATGTTTTATTTTTTCATAGAAAGATTTAGAAATGCAGATTCCGTTGGGTTGTGAAAGTGTTTCTAATCTTGCCGCAATGTTTACGCCGTCGCCGAGGTAGTCTGATCCCGATTGTGTGACTTCACCAATATTAATTCCCAACCGAAATTCTACGTTTATCTCGTTTTCATCTGACGAGTTCTTGGTGACGTTGTATAACTGAAAGTCTATCGCAACCTTTAGCGCGTCCTCAGGGTTTTTGAAAATTAATAAGAGTGAGTCCCCCGCTTTATTGAATATATTTCCATCAATATGCTTGAGTCTATTTTCAATAAAATCTTCTGCGCTTTGAACCGCTCTAAGTGTAGCATCTGGATTGACTTCCATGTGTTTACTGTAGGAGACAGCGTCAATTACCATGATCACCGCTGAAAAATACTGGGTATTCTTTGTCAAGAAACTCTTCCTCCAGATATCAAGTTACGAGGAACGTAGCACTACGCAGACTAATTTATGAGTCATTTTTGTATTTTGCGCACTTTGGGTTTAAATAATGAATAGGTAGGCACTGTCAGACAAAACTAACTTGAGACGGGGCGGGCGGTTTCGTAGCCTCGCCGTATGACAAAACACCTCCCATTCAGGTACGTCAAAACTAGCCAAGAGATCATCCGCCTTACGGTATGCTGTTTCCCACTAAGGCCACTCCGGACCGCTTAAGGCGCTACACGGGTTGGGTGTAGGGGACCTATTGGCTGCGAGGGGCTGCCCTAACGCCACTTCTACTCACGAGACAATTTCAAGCTCAATCGAACCGCTGCTCTCGCTGAGTGGCGCCAATTATTGAGCGCATAGGTTCAGGCTGCGCCAGTAATCCGATGCGAGTTCTCATTAGTCTGACAGCACCGTACAATCACATCCGGCCTCACCAAGCTCTGAACATGAGGCCACCAGTGCCAGAAACTCTATTGAGAAATGGTACATAAATTGGGGGCTGGACACCAGTGTAGGGTGAAAACAAAATTTATATAATTTTTTCTTTGTGAAAACTTTTGGGTTTACCCTACACACTCGACACCAAGGTTGCTTGCCGTACAAATGTTGTTAGTTCTTGGCTACCCAAATACCACCTTCGTAATCTATTGCGTTAAAAATATTGAGCGATACCTGTTTCATCGACTTCATCATCTGGACGTTCTCTGGAGGCATATCCTCTGGAAGCCCATCACACCATTTTTGAACACCACCATCCTTGGTGCAATATGAAGTACCATGGAACGGGCAGGTTATGTGGCCATTTTTGTCTATCTCCCCACCAGATAGAGGCAAATTCATATGAGTACAGGTATTTTGAACGGCTCTTACATCACTGTTGAACCTAAACAATAATACGTCATCACCGTCTAATTCAAATTCAATTTTATTTTCCTCTGACAGATCTTTGCTGGCACCTGCACGTGTCCATTTTATTCCATCCTTAACCAGTGCATCATGCTTTTTAGCAACAAAGCTCTCGCCTTTTACCGACTTAATTTCATACAAAGTAATTCTCTCACTAGTACCTTTAAGTTTCGTTCTAATGAAATCTTCCACCTCAACTCTGTCTTGGATTTGGTTATAGGCGTTTTCTGTAATAAGCATTGTTGTATCTGCTTCTTTGTTGGCACTTTCTGCTCTAGCAGCCATATTCACGGTATCACCAATGACACTTAATCTTTCCGTGCCCTTGCAACCTAGCATTCCGATTATGGCTTCTCCAAAATGAATTCCAATTCGAATTTTGAATTCTTCATCAAAGTTTTCTTCGACGGTTCTGGCAAAGTTTTTCAGGTCTGACTGCAATTCTAATCCAGCTTTTACAGCCCGAAATGTTTCATCGCCTTCACCATCAAGCCCAAATATTGCCAGGAATGCATCACCAATATAATTATTAATTTCACCACCATTCTTCATGACTATGTTGCCAGCAAAATCGAAATACTTGTTTAATAGATACATCACGTCAAACGACGCTAATCTCTCACTTAGTGGCGTAAAGTTCTCAATATCCGCAAATAAAATTGCAACTTGTTTGTTAGATCCAATTGAGCCAGATGATTGGATTGCTGCCTGTGCAAACTTTATATCTGTTTGGTTCTTAAATAACTTCCGTATTTTTGCGTTTCCACTTAACAGCGTCTGGCAAGCGAGGCGTACATCATCTGGGAAATCAAGCTTATCAGCTATAAGCTGCTCTTTCTGAGACCGCTCTGAACAATTTTCTAAGCCATCGAGTATTTGTACTCGACAAGTAGAACATCTTCCAAGACCGCCGCAAACGTGCAGGTGTTCAACTTGGTTTTCATTTGAAATTTCAAGAATGCTTTGGGCCTCTGAAAATTCAACTTCACGTTTTTCATCGGTATAAGTTAACTTTGGCATATTTTTCGACAGCTCCATTTTTATTATTATGGAACACTCAGAAAGCATCGTAAAGACAAACTAACGGCTAACTTTTGCTCAAGTCCGCAGAAGGCTAACCGGAAATTTAATGAAATTTTCACAAATTCAAATGATTTTCAAAAAGGGTGCTGTCAAGCAAATAAGAACTCACATCGAATTGCTAGCGCAGCTTGAAACTATGCGCTCAATAGTTGGCGCCACTCAGTAAGAGCGGCGGTTCGATTGAGCTTGAGATTGAGGCGTGAGTTGAGGTGCGTTGCAACAGCCTCACAGCCAACTCAACCCCACACCCTGCCTGCCGGAGCGCCATAAACGCAGACGTCGCCTGTATCATAAAGATAGCTCCATCATCCGTATGCGCCTCAATGGGCCTAACCATGTGTGGGCCATCGATTTTGTACATGACAAGTTGAGTAATAACCGGCCTTACAAAATGCTGACCGTGGTGGATGAATACACCCGCCAGGCACTCGCTGTTCATGTGGCGCATAAAATGAGCGCCGCTGATGTCCTGGAGGCGCTGTATCCGCTCTTTATCATACATGGGAGGCCATACTATATGCGTTCTGTTAACGGACCCGAGTTCACAGCTGAAGTGTTTCAAAAGTGGCTTACCAAGGTAGGCATAAAACCAATTCGTATTTACCCCGGTTCGCCATGGGAAAACGGCTATAACGAGAGATTTAATGGAACACTTAGGCGAGAGATTTTAGATGCAGAGTGGTTTATGACGACGAAACAAGCCCAAACGGCCATCAATGTATGGTTAAAACAGTATAATCACATCCGGCCTCACCAAGCTCTGAACATGAGGCCACCAGTGCCAGAAACTCTATTGAGAAATGGTACATAAATTGGGGGCTGGACACCAGTGTAGGGTGAAAACAAAATTTATATAATTTTTTCTTTGTGAAAACTTTTGGGTTTACCCTACACACTCGACACCAAGGTTGCTTGCCGTACAAATGTTGTTAGTTCTTGGCTACCCAAATACCACCTTCGTAATCTATTGCGTTAAAAATATTGAGCGATACCTGTTTCATCGACTTCATCATCTGGACGTTCTCTGGAGGCATATCCTCTGGAAGCCCATCACACCATTTTTGAACACCACCATCCTTGGTGCAATATGAAGTACCATGGAACGGGCAGGTTATGTGGCCATTTTTGTCTATCTCCCCACCAGATAGAGGCAAATTCATATGAGTACAGGTATTTTGAACGGCTCTTACATCACTGTTGAACCTAAACAATAATACGTCATCACCGTCTAATTCAAATTCAATTTTATTTTCCTCTGACAGATCTTTGCTGGCACCTGCACGTGTCCATTTTATTCCATCCTTAACCAGTGCATCATGCTTTTTAGCAACAAAGCTCTCGCCTTTTACCGACTTAATTTCATACAAAGTAATTCTCTCACTAGTACCTTTAAGTTTCGTTCTAATGAAATCTTCCACCTCAACTCTGTCTTGGATTTGGTTATAGGCGTTTTCTGTAATAAGCATTGTTGTATCTGCTTCTTTGTTGGCACTTTCTGCTCTAGCAGCCATATTCACGGTATCACCAATGACACTTAATCTTTCCGTGCCCTTGCAACCTAGCATTCCGATTATGGCTTCTCCAAAATGAATTCCAATTCGAATTTTGAATTCTTCATCAAAGTTTTCTTCGACGGTTCTGGCAAAGTTTTTCAGGTCTGACTGCAATTCTAATCCAGCTTTTACAGCCCGAAATGTTTCATCGCCTTCACCATCAAGCCCAAATATTGCCAGGAATGCATCACCAATATAATTATTAATTTCACCACCATTCTTCATGACTATGTTGCCAGCAAAATCGAAATACTTGTTTAATAGATACATCACGTCAAACGACGCTAATCTCTCACTTAGTGGCGTAAAGTTCTCAATATCCGCAAATAAAATTGCAACTTGTTTGTTAGATCCAATTGAGCCAGATGATTGGATTGCTGCCTGTGCAAACTTTATATCTGTTTGGTTCTTAAATAACTTCCGTATTTTTGCGTTTCCACTTAACAGCGTCTGGCAAGCGAGGCGTACATCATCTGGGAAATCAAGCTTATCAGCTATAAGCTGCTCTTTCTGAGACCGCTCTGAACAATTTTCTAAGCCATCGAGTATTTGTACTCGACAAGTAGAACATCTTCCAAGACCGCCGCAAACGTGCAGGTGTTCAACTTGGTTTTCATTTGAAATTTCAAGAATGCTTTGGGCCTCTGAAAATTCAACTTCACGTTTTTCATCGGTATAAGTTAACTTTGGCATATTTTTCGACAGCTCCATTTTTATTATTATGGAACACTCAGAAAGCATCGTAAAGACAAACTAACGGCTAACTTTTGCTCAAGTCCGCAGAAGGCTAACCGGAAATTTAATGAAATTTTCACAAATTCAAATGATTTTCAAAAAGGGTGCTGTCAAGCAAATAAGAACTCACATCGAATTGCTAGCGCAGCTTGAAACTATGCGCTCAATAGTTGGCGCCACTCAGTAAGAGCGGCGGTTCGATTGAGCTTGAGATTGAGGCGTGAGTTGAGGTGCGTTGCAACAGCCTCACAGCCAACTCAACCCCACACCCTGCCTGCCGGAGCGCCATAAACGCAGACGTCGCCTGTATCATAAAGATAGCTCCATCATCCGTATGCGCCTCAATGGGCCTAACCATGTGTGGGCCATCGATTTTGTACATGACAAGTTGAGTAATAACCGGCCTTACAAAATGCTGACCGTGGTGGATGAATACACCCGCCAGGCACTCGCTGTTCATGTGGCGCATAAAATGAGCGCCGCTGATGTCCTGGAGGCGCTGTATCCGCTCTTTATCATACATGGGAGGCCATACTATATGCGTTCTGTTAACGGACCCGAGTTCACAGCTGAAGTGTTTCAAAAGTGGCTTACCAAGGTAGGCATAAAACCAATTCGTATTTACCCCGGTTCGCCATGGGAAAACGGCTATAACGAGAGATTTAATGGAACACTTAGGCGAGAGATTTTAGATGCAGAGTGGTTTATGACGACGAAACAAGCCCAAACGGCCATCAATGTATGGTTAAAACAGTANAATCACATCCGGCCTCACCAAGCTCTGAACATGAGGCCACCAGTGCCAGAAACTCTATTGAGAAATGGTACATAAATTGGGGGCTGGACACCAGTGTAGGGTGAAAACAAAATTTATATAATTTTTTCTTTGTGAAAACTTTTGGGTTTACCCTACACACTCGACACCAAGGTTGCTTGCCGTACAAATGTTGTTAGTTCTTGGCTACCCAAATACCACCTTCGTAATCTATTGCGTTAAAAATATTGAGCGATACCTGTTTCATCGACTTCATCATCTGGACGTTCTCTGGAGGCATATCCTCTGGAAGCCCATCACACCATTTTTGAACACCACCATCCTTGGTGCAATATGAAGTACCATGGAACGGGCAGGTTATGTGGCCATTTTTGTCTATCTCCCCACCAGATAGAGGCAAATTCATATGAGTACAGGTATTTTGAACGGCTCTTACATCACTGTTGAACCTAAACAATAATACGTCATCACCGTCTAATTCAAATTCAATTTTATTTTCCTCTGACAGATCTTTGCTGGCACCTGCACGTGTCCATTTTATTCCATCCTTAACCAGTGCATCATGCTTTTTAGCAACAAAGCTCTCGCCTTTTACCGACTTAATTTCATACAAAGTAATTCTCTCACTAGTACCTTTAAGTTTCGTTCTAATGAAATCTTCCACCTCAACTCTGTCTTGGATTTGGTTATAGGCGTTTTCTGTAATAAGCATTGTTGTATCTGCTTCTTTGTTGGCACTTTCTGCTCTAGCAGCCATATTCACGGTATCACCAATGACACTTAATCTTTCCGTGCCCTTGCAACCTAGCATTCCGATTATGGCTTCTCCAAAATGAATTCCAATTCGAATTTTGAATTCTTCATCAAAGTTTTCTTCGACGGTTCTGGCAAAGTTTTTCAGGTCTGACTGCAATTCTAATCCAGCTTTTACAGCCCGAAATGTTTCATCGCCTTCACCATCAAGCCCAAATATTGCCAGGAATGCATCACCAATATAATTATTAATTTCACCACCATTCTTCATGACTATGTTGCCAGCAAAATCGAAATACTTGTTTAATAGATACATCACGTCAAACGACGCTAATCTCTCACTTAGTGGCGTAAAGTTCTCAATATCCGCAAATAAAATTGCAACTTGTTTGTTAGATCCAATTGAGCCAGATGATTGGATTGCTGCCTGTGCAAACTTTATATCTGTTTGGTTCTTAAATAACTTCCGTATTTTTGCGTTTCCACTTAACAGCGTCTGGCAAGCGAGGCGTACATCATCTGGGAAATCAAGCTTATCAGCTATAAGCTGCTCTTTCTGAGACCGCTCTGAACAATTTTCTAAGCCATCGAGTATTTGTACTCGACAAGTAGAACATCTTCCAAGACCGCCGCAAACGTGCAGGTGTTCAACTTGGTTTTCATTTGAAATTTCAAGAATGCTTTGGGCCTCTGAAAATTCAACTTCACGTTTTTCATCGGTATAAGTTAACTTTGGCATATTTTTCGACAGCTCCATTTTTATTATTATGGAACACTCAGAAAGCATCGTAAAGACAAACTAACGGCTAACTTTTGCTCAAGTCCGCAGAAGGCTAACCGGAAATTTAATGAAATTTTCACAAATTCAAATGATTTTCAAAAAGGGTGCTGTCAAGCAAATAAGAACTCACATCGAATTGCTAGCGCAGCTTGAAACTATGCGCTCAATAGTTGGCGCCACTCAGTAAGAGCGGCGGTTCGATTGAGCTTGAGATTGAGGCGTGAGTTGAGGTGCGTTGCAACAGCCTCACAGCCAACTCAACCCCACACCCTGCCTGCCGGAGCGCCATAAACGCAGACGTCGCCTGTATCATAAAGATAGCTCCATCATCCGTATGCGCCTCAATGGGCCTAACCATGTGTGGGCCATCGATTTTGTACATGACAAGTTGAGTAATAACCGGCCTTACAAAATGCTGACCGTGGTGGATGAATACACCCGCCAGGCACTCGCTGTTCATGTGGCGCATAAAATGAGCGCCGCTGATGTCCTGGAGGCGCTGTATCCGCTCTTTATCATACATGGGAGGCCATACTATATGCGTTCTGTTAACGGACCCGAGTTCACAGCTGAAGTGTTTCAAAAGTGGCTTACCAAGGTAGGCATAAAACCAATTCGTATTTACCCCGGTTCGCCATGGGAAAACGGCTATAACGAGAGATTTAATGGAACACTTAGGCGAGAGATTTTAGATGCAGAGTGGTTTATGACGACGAAACAAGCCCAAACGGCCATCAATGTATGGTTAAAACAGTATAATCACATCCGGCCTCACCAAGCTCTGAACATGAGGCCACCAGTGCCAGAAACTCTATTGAGAAATGGTACATAAATTGGGGGCTGGACAAAGTGGCTGCAAATCAAGCTGCTCTGACTTTGCTCGGCGCAGCAGTGTTGAAATGGTGATTTATTTGCGCAATGCTGTAGACGTAAAAAATAGTGAGCGTATTGGAGTTAAGAATGAACATAATGACTGTTGTTAAATACAAAGTTAAAGATGGATTTGAGGAAGACTTTGTTAATGCAATAAATGAATATGACTATTCTAAATCACTAAGTATGCGGCTGATCTCCCTGCCAGATAACGAGTACCTTAGCATTATTGAATACGATGAGATCGATAAAACTAGTGCAGACGAGGAAACTGGGGTCAATTGGCTCGATACAGTTGAACACATGCTTGTACTATTTGGTGAAAGCAGAACTGAGGCATGCTCTGGCATAGTCGTAGCAGACTACAACCAAAGCTAGCATTTTATACTGAAACCAAACCCACCCCACGCCGTCATACATCTCGGTACCGCGTTGCAGATGAGACCAGTATTCGTCTAATTTAGCTGCAGCGACTAAAGCCCTAGTCTTGGCGGTATGAGCAGACCTCGTTTTCAAGCCCTGAACTATTCGAGGATAGAAATATAGCTGAGTAAGATCGGCGGGAACACGTCTTGAGAAGTAGTAATACCCAGCACGGTTAAACGTGTAAGGGACTTTTTTGGTCAGTAATCTGGTCACAGCAATCTAACGCCTTTCCAGCGTATCAATGAATGATATGAGCGGGTTGGGTATTAGTGTGCCGCGCTTGTTTTCAACCATCATACCAACCGCATCCAGTTCAACTTGAGCTGCACGAATACCAGCCTCCATCTTTACGATTTTGGACAATAAAATGAAGTCCATATACCGCCAATCTGATTTCGAGCGGGCGCGGATTGGCATCAGCCTACCTTACGAAAGGTTTGGTTTTTATATGTATCTTCAAAAAGGTGGAAGTTTGAAACGGTCCGTAAAAATATCAAGGGAAAAGAAACCTTATGAGTGTAGCAAATGTGGTGAGTATGGAATTTGAAAGTGAGCAGGCTTTGCAGGATCTTGCAGTAAAGTATAACGAAGTGGCACCAATACATTACCCTCAAGCAGAAATAATAAGAAAGCAGAACTGAGACATCCTCAGGAATCGTAGTCGCAGAACACGACCAAAATTAGCACCTTTTTTCTAAATCAGCTGCAGTTTTAAAACTCAAATATGACAATGTTTGCAACAGACATCTATGCCACTCCTCTACCGCCATTAAAAACTAACCATAAGCACAAGTATTTATGGAAGTTTAAAGTCCCATATTTTCGCCATGTGACTTATCTTACCATCATCAAATCTTAACACATATACGTAATCTGTTTTCGCAAACATTGGTTCAGGACCAAGTATCAAATTTCCGCTAATTTCTGCGTAAATCAACACAATGTCCCTTTGCCTATCATACGCTTCAGCCTTAATTTCAATTTCAACATTATCATCGAACATATCAATGGCATCGGTCATCCAATCGCAATATGTATCTAATGTATTAATTGCAGAAAGCGTTTCTGCTTCTGTTTCAAAGGTTGCATCTTGCTGACAGTATGCCTTGCAGGCATCCCACCCTTTTCCATAATCGCATTGTTCGAAAAAATTTCGAGCAGTCTGCAGATTGTCCATAAACACCTCCGGTCTATTAAATAGATATCATAACAGTTTCAGTCAGCCTAATTCTATATTTGAAAACGAAAAATCACTCAATCTAGTAGCATTGTAAAAATCATTTACGCAAACGATATTATCGTGTTAGCCTATCGCAACGGGACGTAGTCCGCAGGGAGGTTTCGAATGAAAAAACATTTCATGTGTACCCACACATTTCATAGTGAAGAAAGTAAATCAGCATTTGACGCCGCTGCGCAAAACGTGACTGGTGGGCAAATGTTCGCAATGATGAAAAATGACCATGCCGAGTTAATGGGTCATTGGCGTGGAGATAATGAGTTCTTTTATTGCCATTGGTATGCCGATGATGAGGATGCTATTATTGATACATTAGATTCGTTAGGTTTTGGTGATTTAATGATGACACTCCCAAACGAAATGAAAATGTTCTTCGATACTAATAGTGATCTTAAAAAGACTTATTTCGAGTATTTAAATGCTCAACCTGAAGCCGTCTAAATTTGTCGAAAACAACAACTATGCCCATCAGTTCGGTTAATTGATTTTGTAACATGATCATATTCAAACCCTGTATGATAAATTTAAAATTCATAGAAATTTATAATTGCCCCACAATTTTATGCCGGTTAAAATTATGCATAATGTGGTAGAATTTTTTCGAAGTAAACCTCTTTCATTTTGCTCTGAAGAACGACATCAATTTTTCCCATTTGCTCGATCTCTGCGATCATTTCCTCTTTTTTAGATTTTTGAATGTTTGAAATTAACCAAGAATATGACTCTAGAGACCCTGAAAGATCTATTGCAAGTGTGGCAGCATACAGAACAACTTGGGCGGAGTAGCTAGAAATTTCTGACGCTAGTTTCAGTCCAAGCTCTGGACGATCGTCCAATAAACATCCAAACACAGCATCACTTTTGCGTTTATCGCTATTTGTTTGGCCTTGTGCTATTGGATCGTATTCCAATGCAAGTAACATCAAATCGCAGCCGTTGGCAGTATCACCTGTCTTCAGTAATACTTCACCATATTGCTGCAATATTCTTGGATCATTAGGAACAGCCTCATAAGCTTTTTTTCCGTGTTCTAGTGCGGCTTGCATGTTACCCATCATCGTATTTACCGCACACTGCAATCGATGACATTCGAAATCGTGAGGATCAATGCTCAATGCGGAGGACATGAGTAGTTCAAATTCACTCATGACTTGTGGCATAGGCCTATCATCATAACCACGAACCATTGCTTGCCCGAGTGTACAGGCCTTCCACGCATAAGCCTGAGCATTATTTGGATCTGCTTCAATTGCGGCATCAAACATTTGCAATGCCGTAGAATTCGCTTCCACACTTAATTTATGATGCCCCTCTTTGCCTCTAAGCAGATATTCATAAGATGTCATATTCTTTGTGGGCTTGCGCTTTGATCTGTTGAGACTTACGAGCTCTATTTCTCCCAAGACCTCGGTTGTCACTCCTCGGACTATCTCGTCTTGAACTTCAAAAATATCATCAAGTGTTTTATCAAATTTTTTGCTCCACAAAATTTGTTGGGTATCAGCTTGGATCAAATTAGCGGTTACTCTCACTCTTGAACCTGCTGAGCGAACTGATCCTTGCACCAAAAAATCAACACTGAATTGCGAAATGAAACTTTCTAAATTAGCTTCACTTTCAAAGAAGTTCATACTTGACTGCCGTGAGACCACGGACAATTGCCTAACCATGGAAAACTCAGTCAAAATATCTTCAAAAATACCATCAATAAGAAAGGCGCTATCCTCATTTGGATTTAAATTTTTAAAAGGGATCATTGATACAACGGGCTTTTTCGTTTTTAATTCGTTTTCTGTAAAGCTCTCCTTGACCTGAGTATTCAACTTAGCTGTCTTCTCTGTCGAAATTGAAAAAACTTCAAAAGAATCTGAAATATTCTTTAGTTTTTTCTCACCTGCAGCTTTAGAAATTGCACTTATTCTTTCGACAACTTGCTCATTTATCGCTCTTGAAACTAAGATTTGTCCTGCTGGACACTGCGACTCGAGCCTAGCAGCGATGTTAACGCCGTTTCCATAAACGTTTTGTCCTTCAAAAATTACTTCATCGCAGTGAATCCCAACTCTCCACGTTAATGCTTTTTCAATTTGTGAATTAACAATTTCATTGCGTTCAAAAATTCTATCCTGAAAATTGATAGCGCAGTTTACGGCTTCAATAGGGCTTTTGAACTCTGCCAAAACAGAGTCACCGGCAGTATGGAAAATCCTTCCGCCATGGCCTTCAATGTAACCATCAATTATCGACCTACAACTTTTTAAACTTTCAAGTGTTTGGTCTTCATTATCAAGCATATGCTTGCTGAATTCGACGCAGTCTGCAGCAAGCACAGATACGAATTGTCTGTTGACTTTAGTCATGAAGGTCCCCTCGCAGGAAGCAGGCTAGGACAATTAATATTTTTTTACAATGAGCTAAAAATTGAGTTAATATCCGATTAAAGGAAACAAACAACGGATGCCGGGAGAAAAGAAATGAAGTATAAAGAATTAATTCTGGCAATTTGGAGATAACATATGCATGAGAAAACCTGTTTTTGTGGTAATTTAAATATTAAAACACCAGCAAAGCCTTTGCTTCATTTCGTTTGCCACTGCAAAGACTGTGACGCTTTATGGAATGGTCTCTACATGGGCTTCGTATTTCCAACCGATGAAATCAAACTTTCAGGAGATCAACGAAACTACAGTTACGAGGCCGGTAGCGGTTTAAAATTAGAAATTGATTTTTGCGAAACATGTGGCACCAGAATGGCTTCGAGGCCAGAAATTGTAGATGGATTGACCTACGTACCTGCTGGACTCTTGAAAAATGAAATCGAGTTTACCCCTCACGTCGAAATATTCGCCTACAATAAATACAATTGGGTCGGTAACGCTTCATCGCTGAAAGAAAGCTTTAATCACAACGGAACAGTGGAGCGAATATCAGCAATTATAGAAGCCATGGCGTCCGATAGTTAACACCTGAATTAGGCCACATCATAATTAAAAGACACTTTAAAATGCCTATTGCACGAGTGATGTTGTTAGAATTTTTGACGAGAATGGCATTGAAAACGTAAGGGAACTTTATGTTGAAGTAAGAGGCCAACCGTTTCCAAATCTTTTAAAAGTTATCACTATTCATACCGACCCTACCTCAGGAATTTCTATTGCACTTTATCCTTCGTTTGAAGTGTCAGCGACAAATCTCAAAGGCAGGATAAAAATGCTGGATTTAATGGGACCTTGTGTAAAAGTTATTTTTTATCACAACATTGAAGTGACCTAAAACTACGTCATCGCTTCCGGGAATCAAAGCTGACCTATTATCAAATTACAATACTCATTCCGCCCTTAGCAAAAGCTACACCTTCAGGTAACGATCTTGCTAAGTTATCTAATTGTGCGTCCGTTCTTAATGGATCATGATGTGAGATAAGCACCTTGCTTACGTCAGCGGATTCAAAAAAATCTAAAGCTTGTTCTATAGATGAGTGCCCCCAACCTTTCTTTTGTGTAAGCTCATCGTTAGTAAACATTCCATCCCAAATTACGAGATTGGCACCTTTACAAAAATCCGCCAGCGCCTCTGATTGAGAAGTTTCATATTCATTATCACAAAGATAGCAAAATTTTTTGTTTTGGTAATGCACACTATAACCTGCCGAACCTCCAGGATGATTAAGTTCAAGCCAATCTAATTGAAAATTCGTTTTATATTTTTGCTGAAGTTCAGAAATATTTAAAAACTTCAAATTTTTTAAGACAGTCACAATATCAACTGGGAAATAACCGCCAGAAAAATAGGTCTGCAGGGTATGACGAAAAGGTCGTTTGGTTGATAAAGCACTGCAAAGTGCAATCTCATTTGCACTATTAAATATATCGCCATTAAAAGGTAGACCTTGAATATGGTCGTGATGCCAGTGGCTATAAAGAATAATTTTTTCTAAATCACGGTCGAGCTTTACAGTCCTGAACCCACTGCCAGTGTCTATTATTAGTTGAACGTTATCAAATAAAATTTCGTAACATGAAGTATTACCGCCATAGCCAATAGTCTCCGCACTACAGCTCGGAATTGACCCCCTGCACCCGTGAACATTAACCCGCAAACTCTTTCTCCTAACTACTGCAAATATAAGTGTACTTTTGATTCATCGTTTTTAAACATCGCGAATATTCCATTGGAAAGCTTTGATTAAACCATCTACTCCTTTGGCTTTAACATGACGCAATCTTAAATTCACAGCATCGTCTTGCAGTAATGCTGCAGTCAAATCTGAACAGAGTATCCCGTCCTGTTCACAAGCTTTCTCTAATCTCGCTGCAACGTTAACCGCTCGTCCAATTGCAGTATATTCAAGCCTGTGTTTGCTTCCAAAATTACCAACACTACAGCGTCCAGAGTGTATGCCAATCCGAATTCTTAGGGGTTCATGCAGTTTAAAATCATCTTTAATCTGCACACGACAATTTTCCAGCGTTTCTTGCATCCGGCGAGCCATGCGAAAGCATTTTTTTGCATCTTCAGACTCACCAGCAGTGTCAGGGTCTCCAAAAAAGACCATTATGGAGTCACCAATATATTTGTCTATTGTGCCACCAAACTCTATCGCGATATTACTCATTTTTGTCATATAGAAATTTAAAAAATTCTTCAATTCATCTGCTGACATACGCTCTGATAGGGCTGTAAAATCAACAATGTCAGAAAAAAAGATCGTCAGGTTTTTCTTATTTGTTTCTAATCCTGAGAATTCTTCCGCACCCAATATCTGTTCGCAAATTTGAGGCGATAAATATTGCGATAATCTTTCTGAAGCCTTCTCGAATTTTACACGTTGCTCTTCGGCTTCATCACGAGCTTTTTGAACCAAATTTTTTTGTCGCTCCAATTCGTTTGCAACAGATTTTCTCAACTTCGCTTCAAGCTGAAGTTTACTTACTTGCCGTTGCAGTTGTTTTATTTCGTATGCGTCCATAACATAACACTATCAAAAATTTTAAAAAATAAACCCAAAAAATTAATTTTGTAGATATTGTGCCGGATGTTTAGGTGTTAATGTTACAAAACGTTATTAGGAAAGTCCTATGGAAAAAATAAACTTCGCGCGTGGAAAAACGATTTTTAAGAAAGGCGACAAGGCCGATGGCCTATACATTGTTGGAAACGGCAGTGTTGGGATATTTTTTCCTACAAACCATGAAATAATTGAACCAGACATAACGCTTGGACCTACTGAAATATTTGGAGAAATGGGGGTAATCGATACCGCCCCAAGAATGGCTACCGCCAAAGCATTGGAAGAGACCACTGTGATCTATTGTTCGGAAAAAAATTTTGAAGAAAGACTAGCAGAGTCGGATGTAGTAATCAGAGGCGTAATGGCGATACTTTCGGACAGGCTGAGAGAGTTACAAAAGCGGCGTTAGATACCCGTATATTTGTCTAGCCCCCTAAATTCGTCCATTAATTTTTGGTTTCTCTAATAAGGTTTCTGGTACGGGTGGGCGCATGTTGGCACTGTCAGACAAAAGAAGCTTGAGACGGAGCGGGCTGTTTCGTAGCCTCGCCGTATGACAAAACACTCCCCATTCAGGTATTTTAAAACGAGCCC
>JGI20159J14440_10001484_pt1 | contig 16824 bp, 16 predicted proteins | sample COG_09_FD_14440 | JGI IMG/M metagenome (IMG submission 14440) | reverse complement strand
GCAGTTTCGTTTACGAAATGATTGATTCTGTAAAGACGTTCTTTGAAACAATTACCTGGTTACGATCTAAAAAGAGATTTATCTCTTAGATCTTGAGGAAGTTTACTAAACTTAACGCAAGTCTAGCATGTAAAATCCGAAAAAATGAAAGTTAAAATTCACAGCGAAAGCCTGGACACAAACTTAAAACCTAAATAAGCTTATTTATAGCCACTAGCATTAAATAAAATACTTAAATAGGAATAACCTTGTAATTAAACTGAGATATAAAGGTACTAAAGAGCAATCTAAAGTACACTACTTTATGTTTCAATTGAGTCGAATACCTCAAAATTATTGAAAAGTGCAAGCTTGAAAATAATTGGTTGAAATACCACTGAAATTCGAACTCATAAAAAGCCATATTAGTTCAGATTTATCTGCAATAATATGGCTTTTGTTTTTAATAGTAAATTGATATTTATTAGAATTTTTAGAAAGGCAATTCATATATTTGTTTGATTAAAAAAAATACCCATAACGTTAAATCAGCAGATAACAATGTCAAAAATAATATATACTAAAACTGATGAAGCACCTGCCTTGGCTACTCTATCTTTCTTACCAATTGTAAAAGCATTTACAAAATCTTCAAAAATAGTAGTTGAAACAAAGGATATATCTCTGTCAGCAAGGATTTTAGCTAACTTTTCGGAATTTTTATCAGAAGATCAATTAATAAATAATGATCTCGATTACTTAGGAGAACTAGTAAAAAAACCACATGCAAATATCATAAAACTCCCAAATATTAGCGCATCAATACCACAAATAAAAAATGCAATAAATGAATTACAGAAGCTTGGGTATAAAATTCCAAAATACCCGAACGATGCTAATTCAGTAATTGAAAAAAAGATTAAAGCTAAATATGATTCTATAAAAGGAAGTGCAGTTAATCCAGTTTTAAGAGAAGGTAATTCAGACAGAAGAGCTCCAATAGCCATAAAAAATTATGTTAAAAACAACCCTCATTCCATGGGTGAATGGAATAGCAACTCAAAAACTCATGTTTCAACAATGTCTGAAGGAGATTTTAGAAATAATGAAAGATCTTTTACATTAAATAACAATACTGAGGTTTACATATCGCACACTGATACAGATGGTAAAGAAATATTGCTAAAAGATAAATTTAAATTACAAAAAGATGAAATCATTGATGCGTCAGTGATGAGTATTAAAGCCCTTAAATGTTTTTTAAAACAGTGCATAGATGATGCCAACAAAGAAAATGTTTTATTTTCAGTTCATTTAAAAGCTACAATGATGAAAGTTAGTGATCCTATAATTTTTGGGCATGTAGTGAAAACTTATTTTTCTCAAGTTTTTAAAAAATATGATGATATTATTAAAAAGCTTGAAATAAATGTAAATAATGGTTTTGGACATTTAACCGGAAAAATAAACGATTTAAATGATGAGTTGAAAAATGAAATTATTTCTGAAATTAATACTGCATATAAAAATGGTCCAGAAATAGCTATGGTAAATAGTGATAACGGAATAACCAACTTACATGTTCCGAGTGATGTAATTATTGATGCATCAATGCCAGCTATGATAAGGAATTCGGGTAAAATGTGGGATTCAAATGGTAAAGCCAAAGACACTAAAGCAGTAATTCCAGATAGTAGTTATGCTTCTATTTATCAAGCTACAATTGATTTCTGTAAAGATAATGGAGCATTTGATCCAACCACCATGGGTACTGTTCCTAATGTCGGGTTGATGGCTCAAAAAGCAGAAGAATATGGATCTCATGATAAAACATTTGAAATTGGTAAAGCTGGAACTGTTTGTATAAAAAACAATAAAGGGGAAATTTTATTGAGTCATAATGTTGAAAGTGGTGACATATGGAGAATGTGTCAAGTAAAAGATGGTCCTATTCAAGATTGGGTTAAACTTGCAGTTAATAGAACTCGACTGACAAAAACTCCTTCAATTTTTTGGTTAGACAATCAAAGACCTCATGATATTGAATTAATAAAAAAAGTTAATTTATACTTACTTAATCATAACACAAGTGGGTTAGATATAAGGATTTTGTCTCCCTACGATGCAACAAAATTAACCTTAGAAAGATTAAAACAAGGAAAGGACACCATTTCTGTCTCTGGAAATGTATTAAGAGATTATCTAACAGATTTATTTCCAATTTTGGAAGTTGGAACTAGTGCTAAAATGTTATCAATTGTACCATTAATCAACGGAGGTGGTTTATTTGAAACTGGAGCAGGTGGATCTGCGCCAAAACATGTTGAACAACTAGTTAAAGAAAACCATCTGAGATGGGATTCATTAGGCGAATTTTTAGCACTTGGTGTTTCGCTGAATCACCTTGGGATGAAATTTAAAAACTCCAAAGCAATTGTACTTGCAAAATGTCTTGATTTAGCAATAGAAGAACTTTTACTAAATAAAAAATCACCTTCTAGAAAAAAAGGAGAAATTGATAACAGAGGAAGTCATTTTTATCTCTCATTATATTGGGCTAAAGCAATCGCTAATCAAGATACTGACCTCAGTCTGAAGAGTGAATTTGCCAAGCTATTTAAAGCTCTTTCTGAAAATGAAACAAAAATATCAAACGAACTAAAACAAGTTCAGGGAAATGAAGTAGATTTAGGTGGTTATTATAAACCAGATTTAATAGCTAGTAATAAAATCATGAAACCTAGTTCAACTTTTAATCAAATTATTAATAATTTATATTCTGTAAATTAAGATACTATTGAATAAATTTATTAAAATAACAGAACAAAATTCAAAGTATAACTCTATTGAAAATAAATCTATTGATTTAATATTAAAAGAAATTAATTTTGAAGACAATAGTGTTGCTCAAAATATTAATAAAGAATTAGATTCAATAGCAATAGTTATTCATGAAGCCATAAAATGTCTTAAAAACAATGGAAGGCTCTTTTATATAGGTTCAGGGACCAGTGGTAGAATGGGGATTTTAGATGCTTCAGAGTGCCCTCCTACATTTGGAGTGGATAATAATCTTGTTATTGGTGTAATTGCTGGAGGAGATAAAGCTATAAGAAACTCTCAAGAATTTGCAGAAGATTCAACAAATCAAGGTTGGCTTGACTTGAAAGAAAAAAAAATTAATCAGAAAGATCTTGTAATAGGAATTGCAGCATCCGGAACTACCCCATATGTAATAAACGCAATTAATGAATGTAATAAAAATAATATTTCTACAGCTTGCATTACTTGCAATAAAAACAGTCCATTAGCAAAGTTATCCAAATTTGCCATAGAAATAATTGTTGGCCCAGAGTATATAACTGGAAGTTCAAGAATGAAGGCTGGTACTGCTCAAAAAATGGTTTTAAACATGATAAGCACATCGGTAATGATTAAATTAGGTAAGATAAAAGGTAATTTAATGATTGATATGCAGCTTTCTAATAATAAACTTATAGAAAGAGCAATCAATATGGTAATTAGCTCATTAAACATATCTTACTCAGATGCTAAAAAACTGATTGAAAAACATGGAAGTGTTAGAAAAGCAATTGAAAAATATAATGAATAAAACTCACAAAAAAATAATAGAAAATTTACCCAAAAGAAATGAGTTAAGGCTAAAAAAACTTTACACAGGTATTCAATTTTTATGTATTTCTTTAATTACAATTATTAGCGGACCAATATTGATTCAAATTGGATTTGTTAAATCTAAAGGTCAAGTTAATCTTTACTCCATTTTAGGAGTTTTAGTTTGTGTATTAGCTATTATATTAATATATAAAGGGATAAAAAAGATAGGAGATTATATTTTTAACAAAAATGTTAGATAATAAATTATATTAAATAAGATTATAAAATTATATTTACTTTTTTAAAGAATTTTTATGATTAATATCACACTTAAAGATGGTTCAAAAAAAAATTTTCCGAAAGGAATCTCTGTTTTAGATGTAGCCAAAAGTATAAGCGAGGGTTTTGCTAGAAACGTGATTTCTGCGCAATTCAATGATATAATTATTGAAACTACTACTTGTTTAGATTGTGATGGATCCTTAGAACTTTATACTTGGGATAATGAAAACGGAAAGAAAGCATTTTGGCACTCTTCTTCTCACATTCTAGCTCAAGCTATACAAGAACTTTATAAAGGCGCTAAACTGACTATAGGGCCAGCAATTGATAAAGGATTTTATTATGATGTTGATTTTGGAGACAAATCAATTTCTGAAAAAGATTTTAAAAATATAGAATCTAAAATGCTTGAGATAGCCAGAGGAAAACACGATTTTAATATGAGATCGGTGAGTAAAAGTGATGCTTTAAAATTTTATTTATCTGAGAAAAATGAATATAAAGTTGAACTTATAAAAAATCTTAATGATGGTGAAATAACATTTTGTGATCATTCAAATTTTACAGATTTATGTAAAGGTGGACATATTCCCAATACTGGAATCGTTAAGGCTTTTAAATTATTAAGTGTAGCTGGTGCGTACTGGAGAGCAGATGAAAAAAACAAGCAATTAACAAGAGTATATGGAATATCATTTCCAAAACAAAAGCTACTAAATGAGTACTTGGAAAATTTAGAAGAAGCTAAAAAAAGAGACCATAGAAAAATTGGCAAACAATTAGGCTTATTTACATTTTCTCCAAAAGTTGGATTAGGATTACCCTTATGGCTCCCAAAAGGAACTGAATTAAGATCAAGGTTAGAAAACTTTTTAAAGGATGCTCAAAAGAAAGCTGGATATGAGATGGTTATTACTCCCCACATTGGTCAAAAAGAATTATATATAACCTCAGGTCACTATGAAAAATATGGTGAAGACAGTTTTCAACCAATCGGAACTCCTAAAGAAAATGAAGAGTTTCTATTGAAGCCTATGAATTGTCCTCATCATTGCGAAATTTATAACACATTTAAATTTAGTTATAAAGATCTACCTGTTAGATACGCTGAATTTGGTACTGTTTACAGATATGAACAAAGTGGAGAATTACATGGTCTTACTAGAGTAAGAGGTTTTACACAAGATGATGCACACATATTTTGTACAGAAGATCAACTAAACGAAGAATTTAAAAATGTTATTGATTTAGTTCTTTATGTTTTTAAATCTCTAGGATTTAATAATTTCACAACTCAAGTTTCATTAAGAGACCCTGAAAAATCTGAAAAATACATTGGTAGTGATGAAGTTTGGGAAAAATCTGAAAATGCAATTTTAAAAGCTGTAAAAGATAAAAACTTAAAATATAAAATTGAAAAAGGAGAGGCAGCATTTTATGGACCTAAACTTGACTTTATGGTTAAGGATGCACTTGACAGAGAATGGCAATTAGGTACTATTCAAGTTGATTACAATCTGCCTGAAAGGTTTAAACTAGACTATAAAGGTAGTGACAACCTACTACACAGGCCCGTAATGATACATAGAGCTCCATTTGGAAGCTTGGAAAGATTTATTGCAATTTTATTAGAGAGTACAGCAGGTAATTTACCTATTTGGTTAATACCTGAACAGGTTGCAATACTTAGTATTAGCGATAAATACGAGAAATACACTAAAAAAGTTTTAAATTTGTTAGAAATTAACGAAATTCGCGCCCTGCTTGACAATAGAAGTGAAACAATGGGTAGGAAAATTCGTGATGCAGAGATAAACAAAACTCCATACATGATTATTATTGGAGAAAATGAAGAAAAAGAAAACTGTATCTCATTAAGAAAGCACGGTGGGGAAGATTTAGGTAAAATGAGTGTTGAAGATTTTGTAGACATTATTAATAATTCAATTAAAAAAATATTTAATAACTAAAAATTATATACTATAGCAATTAGAAGAAGAAAACCTAGAGGACCCGCAAGGATAATCAAAGTTGACGAACATAGAATAAATAGTAAAATCCTGGCACCAGAAATAAGGTTGGTAGGTGAAAATGTGGAAATTGGAGTATATTCAAAATCAAAAGCGTTAATAATAGCAGATGATTTGGGTTTAGATCTTGTGGAAATATCTCCTAAAGCAAATCCTCCTGTATGTAAAATAGTTGATTATAAAAAATTCCTTTACGAACAGAAGAAAAGAGAAAAAGTTTTAAAGGCAAAGACAACTAAAGTAGTAATTAAAGAAATTAGATTTGGACCTCAGACCGACAATCATGATTATGAATTTAAAAAGAAACACTCTGAGAAATTTTTAAGGGAAGGTGCTAAACTAAAAGCCTTTGTATTTTTTAAGGGTAGATCAATTATTTATAAAGATCAAGGAGAAATCTTATTATTAAGATTAGCTCAAGACCTTGAAGAAATAGGAAAAGTAGAACAAATGCCAAAATTAGAAGGAAAAAGAATGATAATGTTTATAGCACCAAAAAAATAAGTAATTAATAATTAAAATTGACTAAATATGCCAAAAATGAAAACTAAGTCTAGTGCAAAAAAACGTTTCAAAGTAACGGGTACTGGGAAAATTAAAAGAAAACATGCTTTCAAAAGCCATATTTTAACTAAGAAATCTAAAAAAAGAAAATTAGCTTTAACACACAGTACGTTGGTACACAAAAGTGATGAAGACAATATTAAACAACAATTAAGATTAAAATAGTTTAAAGAAGGTAAATATTAACCATGAATTGGGCAATAAAGAGTTTTTAAAACCGCCTAACTCAAAAAAACAAAAACAAAATGCCAAGATCAGTAAATTCAGTAGCAAAAAGAGCTAGAAGAAAAAAAGTATTAAAACAAGCCAAAGGATACTTTGGTAGAAGAAAAAATGTATGGACAGTAGCTAAGAATGCTGTTGACAAAGCAATGCTTTACGCATTTAGAGATAGAAGAAATAAGAAAAGATCATTCAGAGCACTGTGGATTATGAGAATAAATGCTGCAGCCCGTTTGCATGGTATGTCTTATTCAGAATTTATTGGAAAATTGAAGTCAAAAAACATTGACTTGAACAGAAAGGTTTTAGCAGACTTAGCTATGAACAACCCAGAAGCCTTCAAAGCAATTATCGATAAAATAAATTAAAATGGAAGATCTGAGTTATCAGGCAAATTAAATGCCTGATTTGGATCTGGTTTAAAAGTATCATCATTCGCTGCTGCATTCATTTTTGAATGAAACTCATAAGGCGAATCGAAATCATCTATATTTTCAAACCTACCTAGTTCCTTGATGAACTTAAGTCTCAAGTTATCGAGTCCTCCATTTCTATGTTTAGCTACAATCAACTCAGCTTGACCATCAGTTGGTGACCTATCATCATCATCCCATTCGTCAATTTTATAATATTCTGGTCTGTAAATAAAAGATACTATATCTGCATCTTGTTCAATTGCACCAGATTCACGTAAATCAGACAAAATAGGTCTTTTACTACCTCCCCTAGTTTCAACAGCTCTAGATAGTTGAGAAAGAGCTATAACAGGGATACTTAATTCCTTTGCTAATGCTTTAAGGTTTCTTGAAATTGTAGATATTTCTTGTTCCCTATTACCTCCTTTATTATTTCCTCCAATAGTCATTAATTGTAAATAATCTACAATCAATAATTTTATTCCATGTTGAGAAGAGAGACGTCTAGCTTTTGCTCTCAAATCAAATACGGATAATGAAGGAGAATCATCTATAAAAAGAGGAGCTTTTTCTAAACTCTTAACTTTAACATTTAGTTGCTCCCATTCATGCTTTTCTAATCTACCAGTTCTTAACTTTTCAGATGACAAACCTGTTTCTGACGAAATTAGTCTTGTGATTAATTGAACAGAGGACATTTCTAAAGAGAAAAATCCTACAGGAATATTTTGATTAACTGCTATATTCCTTGCCATAGAGAGTGTCAATGCAGTTTTACCCATACCAGGCCTAGCTGCGATAATAATTAAATCACTTTCTTGCCAACCTGATGTTAATTTGTCAATTTTATCAAATCCTGAAGGAATACCACTAAGACCATCTTTATTTGAGATTGCTTCAATTTTTTTCTTAGCTTGAATAACTAAACTCTGAGCAGTTTCAGAGGATTTTTTTATATTTCCTTGAGTTACATCATATAGTTTAGCTTCAGCTTTATCTAACAAATCAAAAACATCTTTCGTTTCGTCATAAGATTCCTCAATAATTTCATTAGAAATTTTAATTAAACTTCTTTGGATATATTTTTGTAATATGATTCTGGCATGAAATTCAATATGAGCAGAAGAAGAAACCTTTTGCGTAAGAGAGATTAAGTAAAAATCTCCACCAGCTAACTCTAATCGATTATCCTTTTTTAATTGAGAAGATACAGTAAGAAGATCAATAGGTTCACTATTTTCAAACAAAGAAAGAATAGCTTCAAATATATATTGATGACTTTCTTTATAAAAGGCTTCAGAATTTAATATGTCTATAACCTCATCAACACCCTTTTTGTCTATCATCATAGCACCTAATACTACTTCTTCTAAATCAATTGCCTGTGGAGGTATTTTACCTTTTTCTAAATTAATAATTGAGTTTCTATCTACTCTTAAGTTTTGATAAGGTTTTGTTTGCTTCATAGAGCTAAGTTAATCAAATAATGAAATGAAAAATAGAATAAAAAACTTAACTTTTTAACTTATAATAAACATTATTGTTGTTAATAAAAGCTGAAAATTGTTAATATAGGTCAGATTTATTTTAACCATTAAAAACACCCATAGATGAGTATTTATCCATTCTCTTGATAACTAAATCTTTTGATGATAAATCTTGAAATTCGGAGTAAGCTCTAAGTATAGCATCACGAACATTAAGAAATGTTTTTTCTCTATCACTATGTGCTCCACCCAAAGGCTCTTTGATAACTTGATCAACTAATTTCATTTTTTTCATGTCTTTAGCAGTTAGCTTTAAAGCTGATGCAGCCTGCTCTTTATATTCCCAACTTCTCCATAAAATAGACGAACATGATTCTGGTGAAATAACTGAATACCAAGTGTTTTCTAACATTAAAACCTTATCTCCGACTCCTATACCTAAGGCACCGCCCGAAGCTCCTTCACCAATAATAACAGTTATTATAGGAACTTTTAGTCTAGTCATTTCTAAAATATTTCTTGCTATAGCTTCACCTTGACCTCTCTCCTCTGCTTCTAAACCAGGATATGCACCGGGGGTATCTATTAAAGTTACTACTGGAATATTAAATTTTTCAGCAGATTTCATTAATCTCAAGGCTTTCCTGTATCCTTCAGGGTTAGCCATACCAAAGTTTCTAAATTGTCTGGTTTTTGTATTAAATCCTTTTTGCTGACCAATAAACATAAATGACTGATCAAAAATTTTACCAAGACCCCCAATCATAGCTTTATCATCTTTAAAATTTCTATCTCCATGAAGCTCTAAAAAAGAATCTCCAAAAATAGCATTTATATAGTCAAGTGTATAGGGTCTGTCAGGATGTCTTGACATTTGAACTCTTTGCCAGGGACTTAAGTTGCTATAAATTTCTTTCTTAGTTTGTTTTAATTTATTTTCAATTTGCTCATAGGTCTCAGAAACATCAACATCACTCTTTTCTCCAATGACTTTACAGTCATTTAATTGATCTTCAAGTTCTTTAATAGGTAATTCAAAATCTAAATAATTCATNTGAATAGTTTATTAAACAAATATAAAAACTTTAGCGAGGATTAGATATCAAGAAGATACTTTTTTATTGTTCTTAATTTTTAGAGCGGAATTAATAATAATTGTGGATATTATAATCACAGTTCCAATATAAAATGAAAATTGCATTTTTTCAGTTTCAGGAAAAATAAAGATCGCCAATAAAATACCATATACTGGCTCTAAATTATAAGTTAAAACTAATGTATATGGACTTAAAAATTTTAAAATATGAATTGAAGCTATAAACGCATAAGCTGTACAAATAGAACCTAAAATAAATACATAAAAATAATCATAACTGAAAAATGAAGTAATAGCTAAATCACTTAAATTNTNTGAAAAAATTAAGTATANTAGTATAAAAACCACACCNGATAAAAATTCATAAAAAGATATTAAAAACGGNTTATTATCCTGAACTAATTTNCCATTAAANACTGAAAAAAGGGATGCTAATAATGCAGATACAACTCCCAATAAAACTCCTGTAAAACTATTAATATTTGCCNGTAAAATTATAAAAACTCCACATATAACAATACAACCTAATATAATTTCCACAGNTCTTATTTTTCTTTTGAAGAATATTGGTTCAAATAAAGAAGCAAAAAAAGCACCAGTAGAAAACATAGCTAAGGTTATAGAAATATTTGATTGCTCAATGGCTTCAAAAAAAGTTATCCAATGAAGGGCAATTATTATTCCAGCTAAAGAGAATTTTATAAAATCTCTTAAAGTAACTCTTAAATTATATTTACGATATATTAAAAATAAAAAAGTAAGAACAAAAGCGATAAGCATTCTATGCCAAACTAATGCGATAGAACTTAAAGAAATTACCTCGCCTAGTATGGCAGTAAATCCAGCTATAAAAACTAAAAAATGCAGATGCAGGTAATGTTTGATATTATTTTTTTGCATTGTATAACAAATAAATTGCAAGAACACCAAATAAAATATTTGGTAACCAAACTGCTAAAATTGGAGAGAAATCAGATTGCTGTGCCATTACTCCAAATACCTTATCAAAAAAAACAAATATCATAGCTACAACTATTCCAAAAGCTAAATTAACCCCNGTCCCTCCTCTTCGCTTTACAGANGATACAGAAAAAGCTATAATTGTTAAAATAAANACAGAAAAAGGTATACTCCACTTTTTATACTTAACAAGTTGATATCTACCAATATTAGAGGATCCTCTAAGTTTTTCTTGTTCAATAAAAGAAACTAGTTCTGGATAACTCAAAGTTTCTGCTATATATTTAATTGGAAGTAAATCCTTTAACTTAAAAGCAAATGATGTGTCAAGTTTTCTTTTCTTAATTATTATATCATTTTCTTTACCAATTATTCTTTTTGTATAGTTAGAGAGTCTAAACATGCTATCAGAGGGAAGGTATCGAATATTACTGGATTCAATTTTATATTTTAAAGTATTAGATTCAAAATGTTCTAAGGTGAAGTTTGACCCAACATTACTTTTTGGATTAAATTGACTTAAATAGATATAATCATTTGGACTAATTTGTCTATATATATTTTGGCTATCATAACTCTTTTTAGAGCCTTTTAAATATTTATATGAAAACTCNTTAAAATCTTTACTAGCATTTGGNACAATAAATAATCCAAACAAAAAGGTAACTATAGCAATAATTAAAGCACCCAAAAGGTATGATCGTAAAAACCTAAAAAAAGATATACCAGAACTTAAAAAAGCTATAACCTCAGTATTAGAAGCTAATTTTGAAGTAAACCAAATAACTGAAAGAAATAAAAAAAGTGGTAATAATGAACTAGAAAAATAAATTGTAAAATTAAAATAGTATTCAGCCACAAGATTAAATGGAACTTCGTTAGCTAAAATCTTATCAATATTATCAGCAAGATTGACTACGATAGCAATAGGTATAAATAATAATTGAATAGTAATAAAAGTACTTAAGTACTTTTTTAATATGTACCAATCTAAAATTTTCATTAATTATAACCTGTTACTTAATTTTTTAACCATGTTGTTTTTCCAATCTACAAAATTTCCCTCAATAATTCTTCTCCTTGACTCTTTAACTAGCCAATTATAAAACCCAAGATTATGGATAGTAGAAATCTGTTTAGCTAATAGCTCATTTACAGAAAATAAATGCTTTAAATAAGCTTTTGAGTATTCTGTATCAACATAAGTATGTGCCATAGTATCTAAACAACTAAAATCATTCTTCCATTTACTATTTTTAATATTTATAGTTCCTTCAGATGTAAATAACATTCCATTTCTTGCATTTCTAGTGGGCATTACGCAATCAAACATATCGACCCCTAAACTAATATTTTCTAAAAGATTAATTGGAGTGCCGACACCCATTAAATATCTTGGCTTTGACTTTGGTAAAATTTGACAAACTAAATCTGACATTTCATACATTTCTTCTGAGGGTTCTCCTACTGACAGACCTCCAATTGCATTTCCAAAACAGTTAGTTTCTGCAATATATTCTGCAGATATTTTTCGTAAGTCTTTATATACACTGCCTTGAATTATAGGAAAAAAAGCTTGCTCATAATCATATATAAAAGGCGTAGATTTTAATTTTTCAATACACCTATCAAGCCATCTATGTGTCATATGCATTGATTTTTTTGCATATTCAAAAGTACAAGGATAAGGAGGGCATTCATCAAAAGCCATAATAATATCTGCACCTATTTTTCGCTGAATATCCATAACATTTTCAGCAGTAAATTCATGAATACTACCATCGATATGACTCTTAAATTTAACTCCTTTTTCATTTATTTTTCTATTTGCTGCTAAAGAGTATACCTGATAACCACCTGAGTCAGTTAATATACTTCTGTCCCAATTAATAAACTTATGAATACCTCCTGCTTTATTAATAATATCTATGTTAGGTCGCAAATAAAGGTGATAAGTGTTGGCTAAAATTATATCAACATCAATATCATTTTTAAGCTCTCTTTGATGAACCCCTTTAACACTACCAATAGTTCCAACTGGCATAAAAATTGGAGTCTCGATAATTCCGTGATCTGTATTAATTACCCCAGCCCGAGCAGATGATTTGGGGTCTGTTTTAATCAGGTCAAATTTCATAAAATTAGTTTAAACAAATATAAATAACATAAATCCAATATTCATCTATTAAACATAAATGTTAGTAAATCAAATACATTGTTGATAAAAGAGCAAGTCTCAATGACTTATAACTTATATATTAAATTAATTTTACACATACATAAAATAAAAAATGGAAGAACTTCAAAAATTAACAATACAGGTTAGAAGAGACATCTTAAGAATGGTGCATAAAGTAAATTCAGGTCATCCTGGCGGATCTTTAGGATGTACTGAATTTTTAGTGGTTCTATACAAAATATTAATGGATAGGAAATTAACTTTTGAGATGAATGGGTTTGATGAAGATTTATTTTTTCTCTCTAATGGACATATTTCTCCTGTATTTTATAGTGTACTTGCGAGAGTAGGATATTTTGATGTAGATGAACTAAATACCTTTAGATTATTAAATTCAAGACTACAAGGTCACCCAACAACTCACGAAGGGCTTCCTGGAGTTAGAATTGCATCTGGATCACTTGGTCAGGGTCTCTCTGTTGCTATAGGTGCTGCAGAAGCTAAAAAACTAAATAATGATAATAATTTAATTTACAGTCTTCATGGTGATGGAGAATTACAAGAAGGGCAAAACTGGGAAGCTATAATGTATGCTTCTGCAAAAAAAATTGATAATATTATCGCAACTGTTGATCTGAACGGAAAACAAATTGATGGAGCCACAGATGATGTTCTACCAATGGGAAGTATAAAAAATAAATTTGAATCTTTTGGCTGGTTAGTAGTTGAGATAGAAAACGGAAATAATATTCAAGATATTATAAATGGAATGCAAAAGGCTAAAAGTTTAACAAAAAACAATAAACCTGTTTGTGTTTTGTTAAAAACAATGATGGGTAATGGTGTAGATTTTATGATGCATACTCATGCATGGCATGGAAAAGCTCCAAATGATGAGCAACTTGAAAGTGCATTAGAACAAAACCCAGAAACCTTAGGTGACTATTAATAAAACTGCAAAATAGATATGAAAAAATATACATATACACAGAAAAAAGATACTAGAAGCGGATTTGGTGCAGGTTTAGCGGAATTAGGTAGAACCAACCCCAATGTTGTAGCACTATGTGCAGATTTAATTGGTTCGTTAAAAATGAATGAATTTATTGAAGAAAATCCTGAAAGATTTTTCCAAGTTGGAATAGCTGAAGCTAATATGATGGGAATTGCAGCTGGACTTACAATTGGTGGTAAGATTCCATTTACAGGTACTTTTGCAAATTTTTCAACAGGTAGAGTATATGATCAAATTAGACAATCTATTGCCTATTCAAATAAAAATGTGAAAATATGTGCATCCCACGCAGGCTTAACTTTGGGTGAAGATGGTGCTACACATCAAATTTTAGAGGATATTGGACTTATGAAAATGTTACCAGGAATGGTAGTTATTAATACATGTGATTTTAATCAAACCAAAGCAGCAACAATTGCTATAGCAAAATACGATGGTCCTGTTTATTTAAGATTTGGAAGGCCTTCTGTACCAATTTTTACTGATGAAAATCAAACTTTTGAAATTGGGAAAGCTATTAATCTAACTGAAGGTAGTGATGTTACTATTGTAGCAACTGGTCACTTAGTTTGGGAGGCGTTACAAGCATCAGAAAAATTATTTGAAAAAGGAATCTCTGCTGAAGTAATAAATATTCATACTATAAAACCATTAGATAAAAATGCTATTTTGGAATCAGTAAAAAAAACAGGTTGTATTGTTACCGCAGAGGAACACAACTATTTGGGTGGTTTAGGAGAGTCTGTTTCAAGAGTTTTAGCATTGGGACATCCAACCCCTCAAGAGTTTGTTGCTACAAATGATACTTTCGGAGAATCTGGTACACCAACTCAACTAATGGAAAAGTATGGATTAAATGCAAATTCAATTATAGAAAAAGTAAATAGAGTTTTAAAAAGAAAATAAATTTATTTTTTTCTTTAATTTCTTTTCAGTTCCGCTCTATGTTTAATTTATCAACTACATCAATGCTCTCCCCTATTTCATAGAAATCAACTGTAATAAAGTTGGGGAACTTATTTTTTAAGTTTTTACAATTAAAAATATGATTCATAAGGTAATTGAATGAATTTACATTTTTGGCATTATTTTTATTACCTGTTAATGAAGTAATAAAATGATTGAAAATAAAAAGACTATTTGTAGGACTACCTCTATTAAATTCGCAATTGATNTCACCNTACTTGTTTTCTATAGCAAAATTCCAAATATAATGATACCAACTTTGGTCTTTGTTTGCATCATTTTTATCTGAAAATATTACTAGCCTCTTATTAGAATCAATCATGGTTTGTAATTTTGGCCACAAGGAATTAATTTCTTGGGTATGTAAATATTTTAATAACCCACCTTTGATTATTTCATTTTCTATTGCGTTTGAAGAGGTATAAGATTCTAATATAATAGTGATTATTTCATTTGGATTATTATCTAAAAAATATTTTATATCATTAAAATAAATAGATAATGGTTTTGATCCTAAAAATTTATAAGCGTGATAAACAACTGTGGTTCCATTATCATCATACACATCAATCATTAGTCCTCGTACACCATTATTAAGCTGTTCGGATATGTTAGATTTATGATTCGGAAAAAGATACCCGTCTTGTTTTGAATTAAAAGCATTATGGGTAGTAAGATAGGCTACTTCATTATATCTCTTGTCACAAAGATCTTTAGAACCGTTACATTGTCCATAAATATTAAACGCAAATAAAAATAATAAGTAATAAATATATTTGTGCACTAATTAATCATTTCTTGAAGCTGAATCGTCCTCATCCAAATAATTAGGAATTCCATCACCGTCTGTATCATCATTAGTTGGATCGCCATCTCCAATATCATTAGTTGGATCGCCATCTCCATCTCGATCAACTGAAAGATCTGTATCTGGCTCCAAATCTTCATCAATGGTTAAGGTACCATCATTATCATCATCACTATCAACAAAATCGTAAAAAGTATCCCCATCAGTATCATCATCAGTTAAATCTAAGTTTCCATTTAAATCCTCTATATAGGAAGGAACGTTGTCTGAATCATGATCATTACTTTCCATCTGGAAACAAGAAAACTTAAAAGACAAACAAGAATATACTGGTATTGAACCAGCAGCACTTGAGTAGTAAGCTAAACCAGAAGGAATAAACATAACACCAATCCCAGGGTTTGTGTAGCTGACTGTACCATCAGAATTAACATAATAATCTTCAGCTGTATTAAATTCAGGTAAAATTCTTCCCCAACCAGCAACAACTGCTGTTAAATCGAAAACAACTGGTGAGAATGTATTATCAAAAACCTCTCCATCCAATAAATTACCTTCATAATTAACTCTGACTTTATCTGAAAAATTTGGAGAATCTTCTCCTCCACCTTGATTTAAATTTAAATAATAGTAATCATACTCTGTATCTTCATATACAGTTGAGCCTGTAATAACATCGTCGATTAATAATGTATTTATATCAGGATCTGGTAAAACACCATCTTCATCTAGAGGAGTAATAACAATATCGTTGATAGTAAAACTAGACATTTGTGAAAGCTCACCAGCATTATAAAAATGAGTTTCTAAATAATTATTTAATATAGAATCATCGACAACTTGTTGAATAGTTCTATCAACTTCAGGGATAGAAACAAGGCCGTCGTCATCAGGAGGACAAGAAAACAATAGAAATGTTAAAACTAGGGATATAAAAAAATAAATCTTATTTTTCATTATAATTATTTAATTTTACTAGCGCAAGATACGATTAAATAACTTTTTTTATATTAAGTTTAACCATATTTTAAGAAAAAAATTGTCTTCTTTAAATTAATAAAATTATTAGAAATAAGAGCCACAATGAAAAAAAAAATAATTCTTAACGAAGATCAAATAAATCAAAAAATCTCAAGAATTGCACATCAAATTATGGAGTGTAATATTGGTGAAAAAGAAATTATTATAGCAGGGATTGAAAA
>JGI20159J14440_10001470_pt1 | contig 16896 bp, 19 predicted proteins | sample COG_09_FD_14440 | JGI IMG/M metagenome (IMG submission 14440) | reverse complement strand
GTTCAGTTAGTTTTTTATTGTATTACTGGATTTTTGAAGCGACTGGCTCTGATTATTTGATTATCATGGCAGGTTTGGTTTGCTTCTCTGGTGTTAGTGAAGCTCTCGTTTGGTTTTATGAAAGGTGGAATATTTATGACAATTTGGTTGGTGACATGCCTGCAGATAGTGACGAGAATAAGGAGTCAAACCGAGAGTGGTTTTTCGGACTGTTCTCATCTCTATGCATATTGGTTTTTGTCTTCGTTGGGTTATACATATGGGATGGACGAGATCCTTTTGAAGTTGGATATATTACTCACACTTGGTCAAGCCTCTTGGGTTTTGCCATGTTGTGTTTAGGATTTGGCCTTCCGTTGATTGGTTTTTCGGCTAGCTTGTTTTTGCAGAGTAATGAAGATTGATCGTAACAGATTATGAGCTTTGCTTTTGCGACAAGTTTGGAACGGATTCGTGGGGTTGACCTGCTCACACAGAATGACGAGATGTCCGACCCCGTCCGTTTTGCTCTTAAAAAAAGAGGTTACAACGCAATTAGGCGTTATTGTTGAATAAGTAGGTTTGATAGAATAATAAAAAACCTGCCATGAGCTTAGAAGAAATTCGTGAGTTGTTCCACTCAGATGATGTTACTCGTATTAACGAGGCGGTTGAATGGCTGTTGAGCTCGAATGATACTGAGATGTATTCAGCTTGTCTCAAGGGCTGGAAGACAAGCGAAAATGGTGAAAAGGTTCAGTTGAAATTTGATAGTTCGTTGTTGGATGGTGAGGAGGCGATGATCAAGGAGGATCAATGGCGCAACGGCCATGGTTCTTTTGCGGTTATAAGGTTGTTGGCTCAGCCGTTGGAAGGGGCTAGTTACGATTCATCACTGGACTTGAGCTTGTTGACAGAAGTTGGGTTGCAAGGAGTGCAATTTACGGTTTTGCCTCCGGCGTTGGCGCATTGCACTGCTTTGCGCAAACTCAAGTTAGATGGTTGTGAGGCAATTGAATATCTGGATGACGTGCGGTTAGTGCATTGTCTAATCCGGCATGATTCTGATTGGGTCACTCAAGCAATCGATAAAATTACTGTCGAATATGCGGAGGTAGCAGCGTGCTTTCAGGCAGAGTTGGATTCGCTTCCACGACCGTTCGATGGAGAAACTGGTCAGTCTGCAAGCCACGCGGAGCGGCTTATGTCCATTCGGAAGTGGAAAGAAAATAATCGAACGTTGCCCAACCTTGTCCGGGGTCTAACTATTTTTCAAGTAAAAGAGCAGGAAGAACAACCGAATGAGGCTACAAAACTGATTCTTGACTATTTGAGTGAGAATAGTGCGAAAATGGTGCTGGACTCGATTCCGGATGTTGCAGTCGATCAAGTGCAGGTCGCAGCCATCGTTGAGCACCTGATTTATGGGTTGAAGCAGAATTCAGATGTATCTCGCTCAAATTGTATTCATCTGCGAGGAGATGTGAACCAATGGTATTTCTCATTCCTTGCCCGTGTCTCAGAGGTGAACTCTTTTTGGTGCTTGGCACTGCTCTACGAGCTACCGATAACAGCGGCTATTTCGGTGTGGGGTGGTGAGGTTTGGTGTCCAAAAATCATGTACAATGGTTCTGTGGTCATCCGAAATCATCACCGTGTAATAGTGCCGGACTACGTGGGAACGGTATTTCTCGATGAAGCTGAAGTGCAGACATTTTTGGGGCAATTGGACCAGTTTTCTCAGGATTGGTTGATGGCCGTTGGTACGGTTGGAGGCGAAGTCACACTGCATGAGAAGCCATCGGGAATCCGTAACGAGGCCATTCGCAACGGTAATAATTTTATCACCATTCTTGAGGACGCTGAAACTATGGGCACACTGCATCCCGCGATTCAGTCGTGGATCGGATTCGTTTTCGAAAACACCCGTTCAGGAATGATGCTTCGACTGGTCCCTGGCGGCGTGAGCTTCTACCGCACTTTTCGTGGGTCTGACGATTTTGATTACGCTTTGGAATACTTTGATTGGATTCAATTCAACGAAGGTCAGATTGATAAAGAAATGCCGATGGGGCGCAAGGTCGATGAGTCTCCTTGGTCATTCAGTGGGGTTTCATGGGAGCAAGAAAGCGAAATGCAAGATAAGTTTCTGTACACGGTTTTACAGGAGAGCTTCCAATATGATTTGATGGATGGATTCAATTCGCCAGAATTGGAGCAAAACAACCCCTTTGGAATTTCGAACATGGACGTGTTGTATTCTGAATTTGCGGCCTTTATGAAAAAAGATGCTCTTGACAATTCTCCATGGACACAGAAGATTTTTTCAAAGAACGCGACTCATCCTATGGGTTACGAGGTCCTCGGAGATAAAAAACTCAATTTTTTGGCTGCTAATGGGTTTAACGCCATATTCAATTTTGCAGCGAGTTACCAAACATCCGATCATAGCCTCGAGCTTTTGCCGGATATCATAGGTCTAATTGTGACGCGGCTGGAAAGCAAATTGTACGAGCTGAATTTCAAGAGAGCAAGTCTGAGCGCGTCAGAGTCAGAGCAGAGCAGGCCAATGAATCCGTGGGGTGAAATTACCGTATTCAATGAAAATAACACCATCGTGGTGATGACGTTTCCTTATGACTGTCATGTGCATAGACGTGCTGAAATCGACAGGCATTTTGGCGCTCGTGTGCTTGACATAAATATGGAGGAAGAAGAGTTTACGGAGTTGTCTGTGCGTCTCAATATCAACATTGATGATTCCGGCACTACGATTGATTCGATTGATGTCGAATTCTTAAAAGGTATGTTTGAAGATTACGTGGATTCTTATTGCGAAGGGGATTGGAGTTGTTTTTCTGATGGTTTCATGAATTTCATCCAGATTTACACTTCTATCCCAAACGGATTGCTCTTCGAAGTAGAAGAACTTGGAAAAGCATTTACATCTATTGAGAATTACGACTGGCCCGCCGAAGACACAAGCGGGTTAATTGCTCCTTATTTGAAAGTTTGGTTGCCGGATGCCGGAGTGAGTCAAGGATTTGATTCTGGAGATTTGGACTCGGGTAATATGTGACCCAATAGGCTTGAACTTGACTTTTACGTGAACCGATGAATCATTGAAAAAATGGAGGCTTCCAAAGTACTTTTAAACCACTTTCCAAAGTTTGAAGCGGACCCTGAGCATGCGCTCTATCTCGAGCTGATTTTCCTTGAGAAAAAAAGCTTTGATGAAGCGGCACAAATAGGACCCATGCAGCGGTCGCGAATTGGTCTTCGCGAGACAGAGTTGAAACACATCCGTGAAGCATTAAATCGACCACGAAAACTGTGGAGGGAAAAGAAGATGAAAGTATGCTTTTGGGAGTTTGTAGACTGGTACCTCAGCAATTCTGATACATGCTACTATTGCGGAAGTCTGCAGGCTGATTTGACTCACCTCATAACTTCAGGGGAAATTCAAGCAAAAAGTGGGCGCGGTAAGACTTTGGAGTTGGAGCGCAAAATGCCCAATGAGCCATATTCGAACTTCCAAAATCTTGCCCTCGCCTGTTATTGGTGTAATAATGCAAAGACAGATAGTTTCTCAGAAGCTGAGTTTTCTGAAGAAGGAGGAATTGCAGATCAGATCGGGATAGTCCTCAGAAATAGGATTGCTAAATCTCAGGCATGAGTCACCGGCCTGTAACACGCAAAGAGCACGTGAGAAAGTGGGAGTTGTCGCAGTTACTCAGTGCATCGAAAGATACGGAGCGTCGTTGCGCAGCGATTGAAAGCTTGTCCAGAAAATATGCAGCACTGCCTTCGATGCGCTTTGAAAGGAACACAACACAAATTATCCGCACACAAGAGTGGATTGCTGACGGCAGGAGCATTCACCGTGGTGGAGATGAGAGCGCATGGATGCGCCTCGCGGAGGCGCTAGAGGCTAAAGACGAATTGAACTTGGTGCACGGAGACTTGTGTGTGCGCAATTTGATCTGGTCAAAAGAGAGGGGGTGCTGCTTGGCAGTGGATTGGGAACCGGATTTAATTCAGGTACGGGGAAATAAGCAAGTATTCAAAGTGACGAAAGGCTACATCCAACCCAATGACATGGGACTTTCAGAGCCATTTTCAGTTCATAGCGACCGTTATGCTTTTGCAAGGTGTTTGGAGCAGGTACGCAAGATTGAACTGCTCTCAAAAAAGGATGACACACTTGCGCCTTTATATCAAGAATCGGTCCGGAAGGCATTCAGATAAAGCGAGAGTTTTGGTTTTGTTGTAAGTAGTTAATTTATATTACGACAAGTACTTAAACGCTCTTTATGAAAATCAATTCGAAATTGTCTTGCATCTTTCGAAAACGTAGACTCTGCACCTCAATTTCAATTAAAACTTAACAGCCATGGCCAAAGCATCTATTGCCATCAATGACTCTTTCATCTTCAGATTTCCTAAAAGGGAAGAGGAAAGCTCTTACGACGAAGCCAAGAAAGAATTCACAACAACGTACAAGCCTCACCCATTGTGCTTGCTAGAGCACTTTCTCGCCCATGCGCATCGCATTGAGGTCGCTCACAAAGGCATCACAGGCAGCTACATGGACTGGCAATACCATTTCAACCCCGCCACAGACCCGTTGTACTTGTTAGAGATGCAACTGGAGTTTGACGCGAAGGATGAGAACAACATGGGTGGTTACAACTGGGAATTTTCTGTGCCTGCGGAGAGCAAATTGACTTTCAGTGACTCTAAGGTGCATGAAGAAGACGAAGAATTTAGTTATGTCAGTATTCTCATCTCAGGCGAGATTTCGTGGGATTTTAACCCTAATCATTTTAAGAAAATCAAGGAGAAAATGGAGCGCTATTGCCCTTGGGAAGATGTCGCCATGGGGCTCCGTTTGACCCTGAGGGAAAACTATCTCTGGAAGAAGGGAGACTTTCCAGGATTTAAGTCCGGTATGGAAGTGCCTAAGGGGGACCAGACTATTGACAATCTGCCCTTTGTTCTTGATCGCGTGCCAAAGTCTTGGTGTGTCATAACCCATCGAGAGCCTAAGAAAGAGTGGGAGGTGGCCGTTAAGCACTGGACCAAGCTTGCGGACAAAAACGTCACATTCGGAGGCAAGTACTTAGCGCCATTCAATCCATGATTGTTTGTGTGTTTGCACCGAGGCTTTGCATCAGAAAAGATTGAGATGAATCAAGAGTTAAAAATAAATTCTCGATGAAAGCCGGTGTGATTTTTGTCTGCCAGGCGCTTATCGACAGGTTCCCAGTCTTGTGGGGTGCTCTCAAACATGAAATAAAGCGTCTGAATGTGGAGTGCGAGGTTATCCCCGGGGAGAATCCGTGGATCCGCGATTACATGCCGGTTCACGTTTTAGACCGCGGGCTGTTCCAATTTCGATACGCACCTAAATACCATGCTGATCCTCAGTATCGCGAATCGGAGGTGGTGTTTGTTCCTGAACATCTCAGTCGAGATTGTATCAAATTGAATTGGGTAATGGATGGCGGGGGGTTACTTGCGGACGACCGCGTGGTATTGTTGAGTTCCAAGTTTCCTCCACCCGATCCGTTTATGTTGGATGTGTTTCATGGGAGACATGTTTTAATGATTCCTGTGAATTCCAATGACTTTACGGGGCACTTGGATGGACTGTGCCGCCTTCATGGTCGGAAATTTTTGTACCATGATTACGCGAAAGTGGACATCCCGAATTGGCAAGAGATTTCTGACAAAATGACGAAATGGGGCTACGAGTTGATTGAAATTCCAAGTGCTGTGATCGAGGGTCAGGATGACTCTGCTCTGGGCATATATCTCAATTACATGATTGCAGGAGGCGCCGCGTTTGTTCCTGTTTCAGACGAGGTCGACGCTTTGGAACAGCGTCGAGCTTTGGTCGCACTGAAAAATGCGCTCGATATGGAGTTAGTGGAGATTCCCGCGGACGAATGTGCGCGTGAAGGTGGTGCGCTGCATTGCGTGATTTGGGATGATCCTTTGTCAAAAACGGAGGACTGACCAATCTCTTTCTTAAACCATTACTAATTCAGATTATCGGTTTTTCCTTTGGGAAAATCTCATGAAAGTCAAAAGCCTGCTCGTCTTTCATCTTGGGCTCATTAAATATTATGGAGCCACCCTATCATGAGATAGAGTCAAATTTGCTCTAAATCAGTTTCCTTCGAAGAGAGCCATAAAACCCATCAAAACCTGGAACTTTAGCCCGCACATAAGATGCTGGGGGAGCAGTGCCGATGATATAACATGCCGGATCTTGTGGCATCCGGGGTTGGTAAAGATCTTGATATGGATGAACCTCGAAAACAGACGCATTTTGAATAGGCCCTGGCAGAGCGTTGTACAAATCCCCCACCGATTCCAAGCGTTGTCTTTTCCAATCTCGATAAGTCATTGGACCTTGGTTAATCTCGGCACGGAACGACGACAATTTTGGGAGATTAATGTCTTGAAAGGACTTCATTTATTAAGCTCAATTTTAAATGCGTTTACAATTTTTGCCAAGGGCAAACCTATGCTGTTACTCATGGAGAAGGAGGACAAGGCTTTGCCATCGATTCGATTCGATAAAAACGCGACACAGATAATCCGCACACAAGAGTGGATCGCTGGCGGAGGGAGCATTCACCGTGGTGGAGATGAGCGCGCATGGATGCGCCTACATCGCCGATGCCGAATTCATCGACGCTGGCAACTACCTGCTGGAGGTGACCTTCACCGGTTTGGAATGCCTGTTGCCAAGGACAAATTCACCATCGGTGAATCACTTTGGGCCATCACCTTATGGCCGGTGCTGCTGGTTATTTTCATCCACTCCTTTTTGCAAGGCATTTTCGAATCGCTCCGAGAAGACTGAAATTTCGTACCCCTTTATGCATCCATCGGGTTGTGGGGTCTTCAGGTCGTCCACTCGCGCTTGACAGATTGCTCTTGCCAACCACCATCCTTGAATTCGTACTGAATTCTCAAGCCGTTACCCAGGATGCTGTGCGTACGCACGAAGCCTTTTGCTCTTCGGCAGTGCCCTGTCTCGATAAAGGTTTCAGTGCAATCTGCGGGCAATTCAGCGGGCAAGAACCACCAGCTCCTCGCTTCGCCTCGGGGTGTATCAAACAAAAGTTCTCGACGCAAGTCCTTTAAGGAGGTGTCTTCTACGGGGCGGTGCCCTGCAACGCTGCCGTCTTCATTCATTTCGAATAAATGGATCGCAGGAGGTTTCAGACTGCCGAACGCATAAACCCCGATGAAATCGGGGAAAAACAGCTCCTTTTTTTCGGAAAGACTCCAAACCAATTGAAGAAGGGACTGAGCTTTTCCGCCATGAATGTATGAGTGGAGAGGGGAGTCTTGGTACAGTGCAGTCATGGAGGGTGAAGTTTTGATTTCGAAAGATGCTAGAATTTAAGGCTTAAACGCGTTTTGTGTGTCATCACATTGTTCAGTGAAACACGTATACACAGGAATCGCCTTACCTTGATTACCAATTCGTCGTCATGAAAGTGGTTTTTTTTCACGGGCTCGAAAGTGAGGGCCCAGGAGGCAAGGCAGCCTACTTCGAGTACATCGGGAACAATGTATTTGCCGATAAAATGAACTACCGAGACCCGCATTTTTTGGAGCGGATTTGGAAGGAGGTTGAAGAATTTGGGCCTGATTACGTGGTGGGTTCGAGCATGGGGGGATGGTTTGGATTGAACATGGCGGTGCATCTAAACGTGCCTTGCATGTTGTTCAATCCGGCCGTCGTGAATTGTACTGTAGACATCACCGTTCCACCACTGGGCGAAGCTCGCCCAGAAGTAGACTTGTTGCTTGGGGGTGGATTAGGACTTGAAATTGGTAATGGAAACGTTTTGTCGTTTGAGAAGCACGCGGAATACGATTTTTCGGAAATCATAACTTTCGCATCAATGCGACTGCCCGTGTGTATTCGATTTATTGAGTAAAGCCTCTAATTCTTCTATTTGTTGTAAAGTAGAGTCTTCTACGTACTCCATGGAAATGGTGAACGTATGGCCCGATTCTGATTTCAATTCGATGTTGCCTTGATTGGGATCCTCTGGGACAGAGCTCACAATGAACACGTCTCGGCGAGACTCCGAAGCCCATACCATTCTTCCGTGATAGGAAGCCAGAAAATCGCATGCGGTCTCTTCTTCTCCATTCTCGATGGCAATCTCCAATGAAAAATGATGCCCCGAATCGCCAAGTATGCTGATCAATCCTTCCACCGGCTTAAGCGGGTCGTCGTGCCACCCCGCCATGTTGGATTGTTCCTCATTCAGCAGGATTCCAAACCTCACATTTCCCAACATAAGACCGACAGAGAATGGTGTGAATTGATGGTCATAATAATCTCCAGAAAGTTGGAGCTTTAAAATATTTTCAGAGGTTGGGCTGATTTCTTTTGTCATTTTGTTTTCAAGTTTACGAAGAATTATAACTTTTGCATATGGTTGAAGCAGTTTCTGAATATCTTGGCATTATATAGATTGTATCCGTTTCACTTCGAAAATAAATTGAAAATGAACTTTTTATCTATTGGAGCGAATAGATGGTCAGATTGTAATCTGGTTGCTACAGAATTCAATGACGGTCGGACTCTGCCTGTTGTAGAATCAATAGAGGAATGGAAAGCCTTGAGTGCCCAAGGAAAACCATGCTGCTGTGCCTACGATTTTGATTCGAAGAACATCAAGAAATATGGCCTGATTTACAATCCACATGCCATTGAATTTGCGCTTGAAATTTTACCTGATGGCACAAGGATTGCATCAAGAGCTGATTGGAATAATTTGATTGAATCTTTAGGGGGAAATTCACCGGTAGATAATTACACACCCACCGAGAGCCTTCTCGCCATAAAATCAGAAAAAGGTTGGCGTAAGCAATTGGTTCAGGGGACATCCGTAAACATGAATGGCAACAACTCTTCAGGATTCTCCGCGTTGCCAGGCGGTGATTTGTTCATTGGCTCAAGCTTCAGGGGTAAAGGATTCGGTACAATGTGGTGGACTTCTGATTGGCACCAGCCACACATCACACAATACGACAAGCATGTTATCTGTTTTTCGGAGGGTGATTCTATCCCATCCGACGACAGAGGTCATTGCAGCGGCGCTTACATCAGAATAATTAAGACTTGAATCAAAAGCTCGATGAACGCCAAAGCGATCTAATGGCATTTTAATAATAATTGAATGACATAAAGCCCCATGGGATAATCCAGAAGCCTGGACCCATAAGAGGTTATGGATAGCTAAATATTTTGATGAAAAACGTATACGTAAGCGACTGATTTTAAGTCATCACAAACATCTGTTAATAGGGGATTATTTAATTGACGATAGACGATTTAACGGTGCATCAGAGTTTCAAGGTATTTGGTTGAAATTTGGATCAGATGAATATCCTAATTGGGATGTGACATTAAAAATATCTTCTGAAGGCGTGAGGGTAATGCGCTGCATTGTGTGATTTGGGCTGATCAAAGGGCTATGGGTTCAACGCCCTGCTTGGGGGGTATAAATGTTGAAATCACCTGAGTTTTGTTTTAGATGATACGCAACATATATTTCGTTTATGAAGATTCAACAATTCTCGAATGACGTATCTCTCGTATACGAAGATACAGCGCTGGTGTTGAAGCAAGGATCGGAAGTTCTCGTCAGCGATGTTTTCGAGGTTGGCATTGAAGCAAATGGTCTACTACCGATTTCCTTTGATAAAGGAAGTCGATGGGCTTATCTCGATACTACAACGGTTAGCGTTATTAATGTCCCGTCCGTGCAATGGATTTCTGGATTTCACTTTGTAGGGAACGGATTGAATTATATGGGATTGAATTATCGCACCGATCCTCTGACACGAGTTCCGACGGAACTGGCAGTCTCGACGTCAGTAGAAAGCGTAGCGTTGGCTTTGCAGCAGATTGAAGGAGTGTCTGCGAAACATGAAGCGGCTAAAAAATTCAATTATGATACCCAAAAACTTGAAGAGGAGTCTGTCTTTCGAATCACTTTTACCGAAAATGCGTGGCATGCTGGATTGCAAGCTATTCGACACATCCGCATCGTTGGGCACGGTGTCATCAACTCCAACATAGACATAGCCAAATCGTTCGTCAAAGACGAAACTGAGGTGGTTTATCGTCCTCGAAAAATGTCCCTTAGCCAGTCAAGTGCGAAATACGGTGTGATTAACGTGTTGACTGGAGATGTCTTGGTTCCGTGTGATTTTAAAGATATCCACGTATACCCAACAATGATTGTAGCAGAAAATCAAGGCGAACTGCAAGAGTTCAAATTTTGAATTTGGCTCGTCTACATTCGTGAAATCTGTGAGTTCGCTCGATTTTATTCAATTAGTGTAGCAAAAGAAGTTTACAACTAGAACCTAACGCAAAACGAAAATGAAAAATCACGAATTTGATTATGAAATGTACCCCGATGGTATTTCTGAAGATGTTTATGACTTGGAACCTTCTGTTTGGGATAGAGGATACTATTGTGAAACTGACGAAGGTGTTTGGTATGAATTGTACGTGAATGAGACGGTAAAATCCGATTATTCCACCATTGCTGAGGATTTTGATAATATTGATTCTATTTCCTACAACTTTAGAGGATTTTGTGGCTTGTGGCTCGGCGATTACGAAGAAAATTCACAAATAACATTTTTTGTTCCAAACGAAGAGAAGGAGTTTACTCTTGGTGAAATGACGGATATATTTATCTAGTAGGGAAAATGAGAACTGCAGAATTTAGTTTTAAGGGCAAATCTTGGAATGCGGGATTGTCGAAGTTGAACCGCGCCGACGTCTACGGCTGGTCGGAAATTCAAAGGCATGATCAAGAAGGCCAAACCTGTGAGATAGCCACCTTGGTTGAAGGCCGTCACGTCTTGCCATCAGGCAGTGTGTCCATGCTCAAGCGCGATGAAATGGGAAATCCGGTCAAGACTTCAGATCTTATCGGGGTGGATCGCCAAGGCACGCAAGTCGATAAACAACCGAGTGTGTATGCCGGTCCTGTACAATTGAGCAAAGGGCAACTTGACGACTACCTCGCGATGGCTGTGAAGGCAGTCTACGTAATGCAATCGGACGACGAAAATCCATTCGAAGCACAATTAAATTCGGGGGAATTGTTGCAATTACAATTCAATTACCGAGAGGATTATGAAGCGGATGACGCTTTCATGCTCAGCAATGGAAATGACGTTTTTTTGGTGACAGGTCAAGTAGCCGAATTGGAGTTTTTGTCTCAACACCAAGCGGAGTCTCCCATTGAATCTGAAGGTGACGCAGAGGCAGAAGATGAGTTGATGGACTTCTCAATGTTTTAAATGCCATGGCACGATTCATTCATTTTATAGATGATCAAAAACGGGATGCCCAAGTCACGTTTTCATCACTCAATCCCAAAGCGAAGGTCCGAATGGTTTTGCCCGATGGCAGCGCCCCCGAGACGCTTCGTGTGATCAAAGGTTCTGCAACGACTGCAGTGGCTCACCTGTGCGATGCGCTAATTGGTCCACTCGAATCACCAGACGGTACAGCGGAATTGGTCCGTGAAATTGAATTGGCGGAGCACATTATCAAAAGTGATCCTGAGGTGGATCTCGAGTTGCATGGGAAATTCATAACCGATGCCGACCGTGTGTATGTGAATCCACAGATGCGTCCTGTTTTTCGTCTGAAGGAAGAGGAGCATATATTCTCCGCAAAACGTGAATTGGTTGAGAAGAGGACTCCAAGGGTTGTGCTCTCCAATATTGCTGAGAGCGATATGGTCAAATGGAGTGGAAAGATGCTGCCGAAGAGGGCCATCGTTCAGAAAGTCCTCTTGACGAAAAAGTACCAGGTCAAGCATATCAATGGGTTGACTTTTAGCTTTCTGTTTGATTTGGCAAAGCAGCTCGATGAGAAAGAAGCGCTAATGCCAGTTGGAGCTGGGGAGAAAGGAAACCAGCCTCTGGTCATGAGTGACGGCGGAAAGCCTTATCGCGCATTCTTGGAGGGCAGGGTGCGAGGTGATTCTTATTGTTTGATTCTCCACCTAACCGATCAAGAATTGAAGGCCCCTCAAAAAGATGAAGCATGACTGATAAACTGAGCCAATACAAAAGAAAAGTTGCTTCACGTTACATACCAATTAGCTTGGACGCCGTTGGGCTGAAGATGCTACAGAGTGATGTGATGTTTTTATCAATCAAACAAGACGGTCACTTGGCTTTTCTCGTTTGCGATGGGAAATCATGTTCATTGCAAAATGCATCAGGAAAAGAATGGGATGGTCTTCCATTATTGGAAGAAGCAAATTCGAAATTGAAGGGAAAATCTTGTACCATTGCGGGTGAGCTGCATGTGCTTTCTGAGAGCAGAACGTACGGATTTGCAGTGCCAAGTGCGTTGTCAAGTGCACCTGAGACTTTGGCTTTCGCAGCATTTGATGTGATCGACGGCGAAGGGGTATCGGATGTGAGTTCGTGGGAGGAAAAATTTGAGGCGCTACAAGGATGGTTGGGCGGCGATGGCATGGTTCGCGCAATCGTGCAAGAAAAAGTGGATAGCCGATCGGCCATTGCCCCTTTTTACGCCGAGCATGTGGTGGATTCAGGAGCGGAGGGTGTGGTAGTGCGACACGAATACGGTCCGACATATAAGATTAAGCCCTCCATCGATTTGGATTTGGTTGTTCTCGGCTACTGCGAAGGGTTCGGCGATAACAGTGGAGGCGTGCGTGAATTGCTTCTTGGATTGGTTGCGGATGATGGAGCTTTTCAAATCATAGCACAGGTGGGCAATGGAATGACCCAGTCGGAACGCAAAAGTCTATTTGAGCAGGTTTCGAAATCGAAAGCTGAATCTGATTATCTCGAGGTGTCAGGAAAGAACGTTGCGTTCACGATGATCCCCCCGGAGCATGTCGTTCAAGTGCGGTGCATCGATGTGCTATCGGAGACATCCAAGGGTCCCATTCAACGAGCCATGCTCAAATGGGATGGGAAAGCATATAGCTATGTTGCGCCAAATGCAGCGGTGAGTTTAGTGTCTGCTGTTTTTGAAGGAATAAGATCAGACAAAGCAGTAAACACAAAAGATGTGGGCTTTGCTCAAATCACGCGGTGGATGGACAAGATGAACGGGGAGGTGGTCAATGAAGAACTAGCTGCAAGTACCGTGATTCGACGCGAGGTGTATGTCAAGGAATCCAAAGGCATCAAGTCGGTGCGTAAATTCTTGGCTTGGAAAACGAATAAAGAGCAAACGGGCAGTTGGCCGGCCTATGTGTTTTCGCTCACGGACTACAGTCCTAAGCGGAAGGATGCATTGAAAAAATCTTTGGCCATCGCCAACACAGAGGAAGAAGCTCTTCAATTGTTTGAGTCCGAATTAGCTGACAAGGTTAAAAAAGGATGGCAACCCGCATGAAAAGGCGTCATACCGTTGAAGAACAAGCACGGTTAGTGCGGAGCTATGTGGACTACCACATGGATTATGAAGAATCCATTCTTGCAGCCCTGGAGTCTCAATGGGTAGAACGAGGAGGGGGCTTAGAAAGCGTAGAGTTTTATAGATCCTTGCCCCGTGTTCAAGCTCCTTCAGCCCAAGCTGCTCTCGAGCTTGTGAAGCACTTCAGCGCGCAAAGTCAAATGCAGTGCGAACGTATGGTGTCAATGTTGAGTGACCGCGTGCCCCTCGATGTAACCGAACTTCAAGGAAGCATTGTAAATCAAGAAGCCGCTCTGAATTCATTTCGGAATGAGCTGCTCTCGATGCTTCATGAACGTGAAACGGATGCTATTTTCTCTTTTGACTGGAAAAATATGACGTTTGCATATCACGGAGATACAAGCACAATGGAAATGCAAAAGAGGCATTCAGATTTGAACCTTAAGTTGAATATCAATGGCTAAGACCTACACTGTAAGGCCTGACCATACTTCCCAGCCGAAGCTGTAGCTTTGCGCCCGCGAACAAAATGCGTCATAAGCAGGCCCCACCATGAAAAGAGTCAACGAGTTTAAGAGAATGTTCGACGTGGAAGGTGTGATTGAATTGGCGCCCTTAAAAAAGAAGTACCGTTCCTTGGTTAAGGAATGGCATCCCGATAAGTTTCCTGATGGGGGTGATCAAGCCGAGCAGGCCGAGGCGATGAGCCGTCGAATTATTGAAGGATATCACTTTTTGGTGAGCATGGCCCCTGCAACACTGGAGGCCCAGAAGGAGGCGTACTTGGAACTCACGACCAAATCCGCCATCACAGATTTGACGCACAAGGGACTGCTTTTGGAAATCACCTTTTTGAATGGCGATGCCCACGAATATTTTGGCGTCAATCGCCAACTATTTACCAAGCTCTTGAATGCGGACAACCAATATCGCTTTGCGAAACGTAAGGTTTTCAATTCCTTTCCACACCGTAAATCGAAGAGCGGAACGCAGGATTCGGACACTTCCACATCCTAAGGAGTTCCTCGCAAAGTTCCTGCGAGCAAAATTGTCGCCGGGGTGGTCTTTTCATGGTTTTTTCGATTTAGTTCGTTGATTACGACAAAATCAACGCTTCGGAAATGAGTCGATTGAACTCATCGCTGCCACGTTTCGATACCTCATCCACCAGGACGGTCAACTCGCTGTATCAACGCCCGCCTATTCGTTTTTCGACGGAGCCGTCCGAATAAATGAAGAGCCTCAACTCTCCAGCAACAGGCTTGGATTTTCGGCCCAACAAGTCAACAACCGAGACCAATTTGCGTGGAATCGATTCAGACACGGCATGTTCGCTTAATGGGTTTTCACATAGCTGCATGAAGAACAACCAAGCTTCCAAGCTCGCATTGATGTCCATGTTTCCATACGCACCGGGCCAGTCGTGTCCTCCGCCTTGGACGGTGTAGAGCCTGACTTCAGAACAACCGCCATCTGGATCGCCATAGTGCACAGCATCCACTTCGCTGCCATCATTGGGGTCTACATCTTCAAATGAGTAGGCGTCTTCCTGCACCAGTCCATAGAGGTTGACAAAAAAGTCGATGGTCGCGGGGATGCTCGGATAAGCCCCCCACCCGTCATTGTTATTGGGGTCGCCATTGTAATAGGTGACGTTGTCGTTCGTGCCGTGAATTTCCAAAATGGGCACTTCAGCCGATGGGGAGCAGTTGTCCATGATATCTTGCATGATCATCCCTGCAATTGGAGCGACACCTCTGAAATTTCCTGAAGCCTCACAAGCCAATAAATAGCAGAAATCTCCGCCATTGGACATGCCCGTGCAGAAGACCTCATCGGCTAAAATGCCGTGGTTCTCCTCAAAGTATTCGGTTAAGGTGTTTAAGTAAGCCACATCGTCCACTGTTTCGTTGTTCTGAAAGTCGTACCCGACATTCCAAAACGCATTCCCGAACGAATCATCGATGCCCTGGGGATAGCAGACGGCGAATCCAAATTGATCTGCAAGCGCATTGAATCCGGAATAATTCATAATGCCTTGGGCACTGCCTGAGTATCCGTGGCAGACGTAGACCAGCGGACAATAGGGAAGCGCCGAAGCTGGACGGTAAAAAATATAGTCTCGCTCATAGCCTCCTTCATTGAGGGTGCCGTACTCCAAGACAGCGATGTTCAATGTCTGGCTGTTGTTGTAAAGGTTGCTGTCAACGCTCCCATTCACTGAAACAAGGGTTACTTGGAGCTCCAGTGAGCCCATGGCATCGACGGTAAGTTCATCGGGATGCACAAACGAGTAATTTTCTCCAGCCTGCAGCGCCAGGTCAGTGAAAGAGGCAACAAATTCATCCCCTCCAATGGTCCATGACACGTCCACGCTCGTGATTTCTTCCAACCCCGTGTTGGCGATGGTACCCGCTATCTGGATCACGTCGCCCAAACTGGCTGCGGCGGGCACATTAATTCCATTCAAAGCAGCATCGAGTCCAGCGGGCTCAAATACCACAACATCATCAATCGCCAATCCATAAACCCACCCGCCGTCGTCATTGTATCGAAAAGCAACGAGAACGTCGGACAGACCGAGCAACGAATTCAATGAAACGGTGTTGGATTCCCATGTGCCATCATCTGAACCGACTAATTCTTCAAGTACTTCCCAGCTATCTCCTCCGTCTAAGGAGTATTCAATGAATGCCTGCTCTGTATCGCCCTCAAATGTCCCTCCATCATAGTAGATGTCAAATTGGAGCAATGCGGCTTCCGACGCGCTCAAATCCAATGGTGGCAAAATCAAATAATCTGCACTTTTATTGCAATCGCATGCATCATCATTTGTGGCGATGAAGTTTCCATGCGGGCCAATGCTCCACCAATCACTTTCGAGTATGGTGTTTGTGCCCAATAGCCACCCTCCGTCGTTGGCAAGGGTCTGTTGCGACCACCCACTGGCGAGAGTAGACGACTCGAAGTCCTCTGCAAGCAATATGTTTTGGCCGCGGGAGATCAGCGTGAGAAAAACAAAGGCAACAAGGATGGGCAGACGTTTCATGAAAGGGAGTTGGCAAAGACCCAATCTAAGTTATTCAGGATTGAATCCGTGCCAGAAAGAAAGATTTTGACACTGTTATGACCGATGGACTCCATTCAATCCCGGTGATGGTGACACCGTCCGGAAGGGCCTTTTGTAGGGTTGCGACACCTGCTATTTCACGAGCGTTGAGTTCATAATGAACCCAGAAGGCTGTGCGCGAATCCAAATAGCCAGAGCAGGTTCCTTCCATTCCTGGATGGAAAAAAGCCATTTATTTCAACTTTGAACTTCGTCGCTGCCAGCGCGCTTCTTGCCAAATTTTTCGGGCCTTGGTGTCGAGAAATGTCCAGGCGAGTATGCGAGACGATTTATTGCCTGTGGCCAACGGTAGCTCTTCAATTTTCGTTGC
>JGI20159J14440_10001464_pt1 | contig 16918 bp, 13 predicted proteins | sample COG_09_FD_14440 | JGI IMG/M metagenome (IMG submission 14440) | reverse complement strand
AGCCTGCTGCATATAGCTCGCGCCCGCTTCCTCTGTATAGCTTGGGGCAACCCAGCCATTTTCGGCCACCAGATGCGGTCCAAACCAAATGGAAAGCCGGTCGCGATCTGCCTCGGCGCCGGATTTTCCAACGGCCATGACAATGCGACCCCAGTTGGGATCTTCACCAGCAATCGCCGTTTTGACCAAGGGAGAGTTGGCGATAGACATCGCCACTTTGCGAGCGTCGGCATCATTTTTGGCACCGGTCACTTCAACCGTGACAAATTTTGTTGCGCCTTCGCCGTCTTTGACCACTTGATGGGCCAGGTCAAGCATGACCTCTTTCAACGCCCCTGCGAACTCACGGCTGTCCGTTACATCTACACCTGAGGCTCCTGTTGCAGCACAGATGAGCGCGTCAGAGGTTGAGGTGTCGCTGTCGACGGTGATGCAATTGAAGGTTTGATCGGTCAAATCCCCGAGCAGAGCTTGCAGATCTGGCTGTGAAATTTTTGCATCTGTGAAGATATAGACCAACATAGTCGCCATATCCGGGGCGATCATGCCGGATCCTTTGGCAAAGCCGCTGATGGTCACGGGCTGTCCATCTATTTCCAGTATCTTTGACGCACCTTTGGGAAAGGTGTCGGTCGTCATGATGGCCCGTGCGGCCTCTTCCTGCGCCGCGGGGTTTAGGGAGGCTGTCAGTTGGTCGAGGCAATCTGTGATTCTTTGATCTGGTAAGACCTCACCAATCACCCCGGTTGAGGAGGTGAAAACCGCTTCAGCGGGAATATTGAGCCGGGCGGCGACAGCGGCACAGATACGGCCAACCGAGGCCTTTCCCGCAGCGCCTGTGAAGGCGTTTGCATTGCCGGAATTGACAAGTATTGCCGCACCTTTTGACATATCACCGCCAATTTTATCCTGACAATCCAAGACACTGGCCGCGCGGGTGGCGGAGCGGGTGAAGACGCCTGCGATGGCCGCTCCTGGCGCAATGGCGGCCAGCATGACGTCGGTCCGTCCGGGGTATTTCACCCCAGCGGCTGCCGTGGCGAAGCGCACCCCGTCAATGGCGGGCAGATTTGGAAAATTTGCGGGGGCCAGAGGGGATATCTGTGTCATGATGTTATTGATCCAAGGTTGATAGCACGGATGGATCAATGCCATCGCTCAGCAGGGTGACATCCGCCTCATCCATTAAGGCGCGCAAATGTGCTTCGACAGCGGCATTTTGCAGCTCAACTTCCAGCTCGCCCCGAATCTCTTCAAAGCTGGGGGGTGCCATTACCCTGCGGTCTCTCAACAAGATGAGATGATAGCCAAATTGGGTTTGCACTGGGCCGGTATAGGTGTCTGGCTCCATGTTGAGAACTGCATCTTCAAAGGGTTTCACCATTTGACCCTTACCAAACCAGCCCAAATCACCACCGCGCGGGCCGGAGGGGCCAGTTGAATGTTCCTGGGCGAGCGTTGCAAAATCTGCGCCCTCATCCAAAAGCTTCAAAAGCTCACGTGCTTTGTCCTCGGTTTCGAGCAAAATATGTGAGGCTTGATATTCTGCTTCGCCGCCACCGGCAGGGAATTTGGCCTCATAGGCAGATTGCAGGGCCGCGTCACTGAGCGCGCCTGCGCGAATGTCCTCAATGACAGTTGTAGACAGCAGGTTGCGCTCTTGATTTTCCATCGCTGTGGGCAGCCAGCTTGGCGGGGTTTCTACGGAGCTGGCCAAGAGTTGTTGCTGAACCAATTGTTCGATTATTCCATTGAACAATACGCTGTCTTCAAGGTTTCTATACTGCTCTGGAAGCTGCCGTTTGATGTCAAGCACATGGGCGAGCGTCAGTTCTGTGCCGTTTACGGTGGCAACCACGGTGGTCAAATTAGCTTCTTGAGCGGCCAAGGGTGTGGATAAGAACAAAGTGAAGGCTATGTTGCGGAAGATTGTGGATGATTTTGCCATTGTTTTATCCTTTGATGCGCACGGACTGGCCCGCGCCGTTGACACTGTAATGCGGGACCCATACATCGTTTGGGTGGCCCGGAGGGGGCCGGCTCAACTCTGCACATGCCTTTGGCTTTTCATAAGCTGCGGTGGCGCGGTGGGCAAGCAAATCCCTCATTTGATTTGAATAACCATGCGGAGCGAATATGCTGGGTCTAGGAACACTTGCTAAAAAAGTTTTTGGCACACCAAATGATCGCAAGGTCAAAGCGACCCGGCCGTTGATCGAGAAAATCAACGCGCTTGAACCTGAGTTTGAAGCTCTGAGCGATGAGGGCCTGGTGGCCAAGACGGCTGAACTGCGAGATCGCGCCACATCTGGTGAGGATTTAAACAGCCTTCTGCCAGAGGCTTTTGCCAATTGTCGCGAGGCCGCCAAGCGCGCCTTGGGTCTGCGTGCCTTTGATGTGCAGCTGATGGGTGGCATATTCTTGCATGAAGGCAATATCGCAGAAATGAAAACCGGTGAGGGTAAAACCTTGGTNGCGACNTTCCCGGCCTATCTTAATGCTTTGACCGGCAAGGGTGTGCANATTGTAACAGTCAATGACTATTTGGCGCGCCGCGATGCGGANTGGATGTCGAAAGTCTATGGGGCTTTGGGCCTGACCACTGGGGTGGTTTACCCTCAGCAACCCGATGATGAAAAAGCCGCAGCCTATGCCTGTGATGTCACATATGCGACGAATAACGAGCTTGGGTTTGATTATTTGCGCGACAATATGAAGGCCGAGTTGAGCCAAATGCATCAACGATTCCACAATTTCGCCATTGTGGATGAGGTGGATTCCATTTTGATTGATGAGGCGCGCACCCCGCTGATTATTTCTGGCCCATCGCAAGATCGCTCGGAGCTGTACAAGACCATTGATCAGCTGATCCCAGATGTTCTGGAGGCCCATTATACGTTAGATGAAAAGACCAAAAATGTGACCTTCACCGATGAAGGCAACGAATGGTTGGAAGAGGTGCTGAGTGGCAAGGGCATTCTGCCGGAGGGTCAATCGCTCTATGATCCAGAAAGCACGACCATTGTGCACCACGTCAACCAAGGTCTGCGGGCGCATAAGCTCTTCACCCGGGATAAAGACTATATCGTGCGGGATGGCGAAGTGGTGTTGATCGACGAATTTACGGGCCGGATGATGGCTGGTCGGCGCCTCTCTGATGGGTTGCATCAGGCCATTGAAGCTAAGGAAGGCTGCACCATTCAGGCCGAAAATGTCACTTTGGCTTCGGTCACCTTTCAAAATTATTTCCGCCTATACGATAAATTGGGCGGCATGACGGGCACAGCCTTGACCGAAGCTGATGAATTTCATGAAATTTATGGCTTGGGTGTTGTGGAAGTGCCCACCAATCGCGTGGTTGCGCGTGTGGATGAGGATGATCAAGTTTATCGGACCGCCGGTGAAAAATACAACGCTGTCGTTGACGCCATCAAAGTGGCTCATGAGAAAAAGCAACCTGTTTTGGTCGGCACAACCTCAATTGAGAAGTCAGAGTTTCTGTCAGAATTGTTGACCGCTGCTGGCATCACGCACAATGTTTTGAACGCGCGCCAGCATGAGCAAGAGGCCAAAATCGTTGCCGATGCAGGTAAGCTGGGTGCAGTGACGATTGCGACCAATATGGCCGGGCGGGGTACGGACATCAAATTGGGCGGCAATGTTGAGTTCTCCATTATGGAGGCCATTGCGGCGGACCCTGAGGCGAACCCAGATGATATTCGCAGCCGGATCGAAGAAGAACACGCCAGCGATGAGCAGGCGGTCAAAGATGCTGGCGGGCTTTATGTTTTGGCCACCGAACGGCACGAGTCGCGCCGCATTGATAACCAATTGCGTGGTCGATCTGGCCGGCAAGGGGATCCTGGTCGCAGCTCCTTTTTCCTGTCTTTGGATGATGATTTGATGCGGATTTTCGGCTCGGAGCGTTTGGAAAAAGTGCTCAACACTTTGGGCATGAAAGAGGGCGAGGCGATTGTGCACCCTTGGGTCAATAAATCCCTAGAACGCGCGCAGGCCAAAGTGGAAGGTCGCAACTTTGACATCCGCAAACAGCTTTTGAAATTCGATGATGTGATGAATGATCAGCGGAAAGTGATTTTCGGCCAACGTCGCGAGATCATGGAAGCCGATGATTTGGCAGAAATCACACAGGATATGCGCCATCAGGTGATTGATGACTTGGTGACGCAATTTATGCCGCCGAAATCCTACGCCGATCAATGGGATGTGGAGGGCCTACAAGCAGCCCTTGCAGAGAACTTAGGGCTTGATGCGCCGGTGGTGGACTGGGCGGCGGAAGAGGGTGTCGATGATGACACGATCCGCGAAAAGCTCGAAGATCTTAGTGATGATTTCATGGCCCGCAAGGCGGTCGAGTTTGGACCTGAAAATATGCGGATGATTGAAAAGCAAATTTTGCTAGAAACCATTGATAGCAAATGGCGAGAGCATTTGCTGACTCTGGAGCATCTGCGCTCTGTGGTTGGGTTTCGCAGCTATGCGCAACGTGATCCGCTCAATGAGTATAAATCTGAAGCCTTCCAATTGTTTCAAAATTTGCTCGATGGATTGCGCGAGCGGGTGACCCAGCTTTTGGCACATGTGCGTATGCGCACGGCCGAAGAGCAAAAGGCGATTATGGAAGAAATGGCCCGGCAACAAGCGGCCATTGCAGCTGCGGCGCAATCAGTGGATGACACCCCGTCAGAACCTGGTGCTTTCAACGAAAATGATCGCGCCACCTGGGGCAATCCTGGCCGGAACGAGGCCTGCCCGTGTGGGTCTGGTAAGAAATTCAAACATTGCCATGGGCGTATATAGATCTGCTCAAGAACAGCTGCCACCGCCGACAACGCAAGATGCCGAGACAAAGGCGCCAGATTTTACATCCCAAAGCCCATAGCGCCTCAGTAACGTCTCTTGAGCTCACGGCAAATTTAGTGTCCTAATGTGTCTAAATGAAGCTGGGAAGACACAAACTGGAGGCGACTGTGGTTAAGAAATTGATTTTCAACAAGATAGAATATCCGCGCTCTGATAAATCGTCTTGATTAAAACATTCATTTACATGTGAAAAATCAGACTGATGTCAACGCATACTGAGCATTACCATTTTCTGGATTTAGTTCGCGCTATTGGTATTTTGCAAGTTGTCCTATTTCATGTTGTATTTGGTGTCTTCAGCTATGGAGGAAGCGATGCAGCCCTTGCTCTCATTGAGCAACTGCCAACATGGATGACATTCGCTTGGCAACCCTTTGGCGTAGACGCGATCTTTCTTGTCTCATCGTTTTTGTTAACTTCGACATTGCTGGATGAGCATACACGTTTAGGGCGCATCGACGTGCGAAGTTTTGTTTTGAAGCGTCTGTCGCGTATCTTACCACTCTACTACTTAGCACTTCTCCTGTTTCAACTAGGATCACCATTTGATCCGTTGCAGTTTGCTCTCTCCGCTGTATTTCTGGGCGTCACCCTAGGTGTGGCAATGTCATCCCGGTTGGTTGGTCAATGGAAGTGATGATGCTGTTCTTTTTGCTTATGCCAGCGTTATTAACTCTCATTTTGAAATGCACACGTCCCTTGCTTATTTTAGGATTGGCCATACTGATTACGACAGGGTCTCGGGTGGCTTATTTGCACATATCAGACATTTCTGCCGGGCGCGTGTTTTTGGATACGTACCAAAGCTTACCGGCGTCGGATGCTGCCAAACATTTGTATTACCACCCGTGGTTCCGTTTGCCTCCCTTCCTCGTTGGAATGGGATTAGCGATTGCGTTTTACAGAGCGTCAAGCAGCGCCGTAAAGCACTCGTGGCGTGGCCTAGGATTTTGCTGGGTTATTCATGATTATTATCTGCTGTTATACGCCCGTACATATTGAGGACGCGTGGTTATACAGGTTACCAGAACCGGTTCTTGTAGTTTATTTTGGATCTTCAATAACGATATTTTCTGTTGGATTATCAATGGTGATTTGGAATTCACTTGTGTTTGGAGCAAAATGGATGAGCCCATTGGGGCAGGCTTGCAAAACTATTTCCCAATGTATTTTTGGAATCTATTTATTCCACATGCCATTTTTGGCGCTCGCAGCCGTAATGGTCTTACGATCGACAGACAGGGCACAGCTTGCCACGATTTCAGTTGCACAAACTTGGATGATATTCACGCTCACTGCGATATTTTCTATAATTTTTGCACAATTGCTGCTGCGTTATATAGAAATTCCCATCATGAAATTATTGCGCCGATTGAGTTCTTAAGGTCTAACAAAGTCGCCGTTCGAGAGCAGCGCATCTTCGTTTGGCAGAACGCAGAGCTCAAATGCTTACGCCACTAAACCGTATCTCAGCGCAAGGCTCTGCAGGGAAACACGCGTTTGGTTTTGTGTCTAAGTATGATGCGTAGAACATCACCATATGGCAAATCTAACTTTTTAACTGTGCGAGAAAATGCAGCACAGGCTTGAGTGATCCCGCTTACCTGCTTTTGATCGCAGGTAAGCGGGTGGTGATGTTAGAACATGCCGTTGTCGTGGGCAAATTCTTCTGGAATTGTTTGAACAACATCCCAATGCTCGGCAATTTTCCCATCTTCAACCCGCCACAGATCATAAAATGCAGTGGCGGCGCCGTCGTATATGCCTTCAGATTGGGTGAATACGAAATTGCCTTCGCCTAAAGTTAGGTGCACTTTCTCATAGCCAAAGGCTATGTTGCTGTCGGCCAAATAGGTGATGAATTGCTTTAGCCCATCTCTGGTATCGGCAACATATGGATTGTGCTGGCGATAGTCAGGTCTGATATAGGTGTCGATTTTCTCGATATTGCCACCGATCAAAACATCCGCAACTAAGGCTTGGACCAAGGCTTTGTTTGCCTCAGTTTTATCCAAATCTGCAATTTCTGTCGCCCCATCTGTCATCGTGCGACCATTTGCGGTTTCAGTGACCCGGTCTTGGATACTATCCCAATGTTCTGCGATTTTCCCATCTTCGAAGCGGAACACATCGATGATAACTTTCGGGCCAAAGAACTCGGATTCTTGGTGCACCACAGTATAGGCCCCATCTGTGATCATCCGAAGCGGTGTGACTTTCATGGGCGGATCCATGGTTTGAATGAAGTCGACAAAATCCAGCAGCCCTTGCCGACGATCGGCAGCCTGTGGGTTGTGTTGGATATATCCTTCGGCCACATGATCCATGATAAAACCGCGATCACCCTGCGCTAGGCCTTGCTCCAGCAGACCGCGTGCGAGATCTTTTTGGCTGAGGCCTTCCGCCGCGACTGCAACGCCGGTGAGAGAGAGGGTTGTCGCGAGTGTTAATCCGGTGAGTGATTTGGACATTTTATGTCTCCTTGAGAATAATTTGAAAAAAAGGGTTACGCTGCATCAGCAGATGAAATAGATATAAAAACACTAGGCACTATTCGTAAGTAGGCACTTTTTAGTAACCGGATAAAAAATGAAAAAGAGAGAAGAAATTGAGAAAAAACTGGGGCTTAATCTTTGCCCCATTCGTACGGTCCTGGCGCAAATTGGGGATAAATGGAGCCTATTGGTGATATTGCAACTCCGCGCAGGCGGGCAGCGATTTTCGCAATTACAGCGCGCCATTCCCGATATTTCGCAAAGAATGCTCACGCAAACCCTACGCAAATTGGAGCGGGACGGGCTTGTCAGTCGAAAAGTCACCCCCAGCACGCCACCGCGGGTGGATTATGCCATCACCGCACTGGGCCAGTCGCTGTTTGAACCCATTGGGGCAATGGCGCAATGGGCGATTGATAAACAGCCAGACATCCTAAAGGCCCGCGATCAGTTTGATCGCCAACATTGACGCGGGTGGCTGCAACCGATTAAGTGCTGCGTTAAAGCACGGCCCGGATGGGCGGTATTTGAAATTGTTAATTTTTGGGGTCTTCGCCCTGCACCATATTTTTATGATTAAGGGGCTTTCATGCGCCACGCATTTATCACTGGTTCTGCTGGTTTCATTGGATTTTATCTGGCGGAATTGCTGTTGCAAGAGGGTTGGAGTGTCACAGGGTTAGACGGTCTAACGGACTATTATGATGTGCGGCTCAAGCATCGGCGGCTGCAAATGCTTGGCCAACACAAAAATTTTCATTCCATCACTGCAATGCTGGAAGATGAGAATGCGGTCATGAATTCCGTTGCGCAGGCAAAACCGGATGTCATTGTGCATCTCGCGGCGCAAGCGGGTGTGAGATACAGCCTGGAAAACCCGCGGGCCTATATTGAAAGCAATGTGCTTGGCACCTTCAACGTGATGGAAGCGGCCCGGGTGCATGGGGTGACGCATTTGATGATGGCGTCGACCTCTTCGGTATATGGCGCCAATACGCGGATGCCTTTTCACGAAAATGATAAGGCTGACACGCCCTTGACCATCTATGCCGCTTCGAAAAAAGCCAATGAAGCAATGGCTCATTCCTATGCGCATTTGTGGGATATCCCGACAACGATGTTTCGCTTCTTTACGGTCTACGGTGCTTGGGGGCGTCCTGATCTGGCGCTTTATAAGTTTGTTGATGCCATGCTCGAAGGGCGGCCTATCGACATTTACAACAATGGCGACATGTATCGTGACTTCACCCATGTAAAGGATTTGGTGCGCGGTATTCGTTTATTGATGGATGTGCCGCCGGTGCGTCCCACCTGTGCATCCGATATTATGGAGGGAGACAGCCTCTCTCCCGTTGCGCCGCATCGTGTGGTCAATATTGGTAATTCTGACAAGGTGCGGTTGATGGATTTTATTGATGCCATTGAGCAATCTTTGGGCGTCAAGGCCATTCGCAACTATATGCCGATGCAGCCTGGAGATGTGCCGGCCACATGGGCCGACACGTCACTTTTGCAAAAACTCACCAACTATCGCCCACAAACAGATTTTCGCGCGGGCGTCGATCAGTTTGTAACTTGGTTTAAGTCTTATAAAGCAGAGCTGGAGGCCGAAGACTTACACGGCCTTGAGTCGCAGGCTTGAGGTGATCAAAGAGAGAGATCCAGTGGTGAAATCTGGGTCTGGGACCTTTATATCCACGCCGCCAGAGGCCGCAGCCTGCATGGCAGCATAGGGCTCGGGCGCCATTGAAATGCCAGACAGATGCAGCCCATGGGCCGCGCCAGAATCGGCAAATCCGCTATAGCCCCCCGGGCGGTTGCTGAAATTTGGCAGCATAAGAATTTTGACAAAGGCCGTGCCGGGTGGGAAATTTTTCACCTCATTGCGGCCGGAGGTATCTACCCCGCCGATATGGTTGCAGGCGTGGTACCAGTCACCCGCGGTTGGTAGAACGGTTTGATCTAAAAGAGCCGGTTTGAGATTCCAACCGCTGTCCGTATTGGCCAAAGGCGTGCCGGCTGGCCAAATACCACTGGGATCATCGGGGTTGCCATCGGACTGTGCCAAAGGCGCCAAGAGTGTAATGCTGTGGTTGGTTCTATCCACCTGTGCCGGCGAGAAAAGACCCGTTCTAAAATGCCTGCTGTAAAAGTCTTGGGCGTTGCCGCCCTGGGTGCGATAGGTGAAAAAGATCAAACCGCATTTGTCCGAAGAGCTGTCTGCATCGTTCCACCCCGACGCATTGGTCACCGATACAGTGGTGTCCCCCGGAGCCAAAGGCGCTGATAGAGTGGTCAAACTGTCGACACCACCTGATGCATAGCGCATGTGACANGNGGAGGTGATCTGTTGAAAATCGGCATCAAAGGCCATTATACCCATAACCTGGGCGTGGCGATCGCCCGTGGCTTGTTTGATATAGCTCTCCAAGCGGTAGGTTTTCTGCGCGTCCACTGCGATAAATTCCGATGTTGTAAGATCTAAACCATGGTATCCTGTGAACAGAAAGCTGCCAGGCAAGCCTGGGGTGTCGCTGGCATCATAGCTTAGAGCGCTGGGCATATTATAGGAATTGCCCAAAGCGCCATTGCCATTGCTGACCAAATTGCCCGTTTTCGAATTGGTATAATCGACCGTGACAATCGGGCTTGTTCCAAACTCCGCCTGAGAAAGGGTTGTATTGGGCAGGGTGACTGCACCCGTTGCCCGGTCAACGGTCAGGGCTTGATGAAAATTGCTGCCATCAGGGCTGACTTTGATTTCGAAGTTATCTGACCCGGCGAGGCCCATTTCGGCGCGACCCGACCAGCCGGTTTGAAACAACAGGCTGCCGGTGTCCCCGGGCTGATCCTTGTTGATTTTCAGTTGATGCCCGCCNGTTGTGTCGTGGGTCAGCAATGTTGCGTCNGAGGAAACCGCCAATCGGTTTGTCAAATCGGCGGATGTGTTGAGNCCAAGCTTGTCCAAGCGCTCGACATCCGCAGCGGTGGCNTCGGTCCACTGACCCTGGGAAAANACCAGCAAGGCCAGCCCGTTTTGATCCCATGCCACCCAACCCTCNTTTGGCGGGATAATCCGCCAGGCATTTTCTTCCCAATGGGCCAGCGAATCGTCAAACCCGGCCCAAGCGCCGGTCGCGCCGCTGGGCAGAATATAGCGATCTCCGGCAACAGGGTTTGCGGGGGGCGCAGTTTGGGCCCGGCTGAGAACACTGAGTTGAACCACACCATCCAGCAGGCGCATACCCTCATTATGGGTGACATGTTTTTGCGCTTGGTTTTGTTGAATATAGGGCAGGGAGAGATTGGGCGAGACAGTGGACATGGTTCAAGAACCTTTGCAAGATGACGTTTCGGCGATCATCTCGCAAAGAGTTAATGGAATTCTATCCAGAGAGGGCGGGCGCGATAACAAATGTTAAACTTTTCGCGCTGGATGCGGGTTTGGCCTTAGGCGGCGTCTTTCACCGCTTGCGATACAGTTTCTGCAACCTCGTTGAGCAGGGTTTCATCCTCAGCCTCCACCATCACGCGGATCAGCGGCTCGGTGCCCGACTTGCGAATGAGCAGACGTCCCTTGCCCATCAAAGAGGCCTCTGCATCTTGGATAGCCGATTGCACAGAAGCCACCTCCAGCGGCGCCATACCCTCGGAAAATCTTACGTTCTTCAGCACTTGTGGACAGGGTGAAAAGACATTGGACAATTCGCTGGCCCGCCGGCCCGTTTCGACCATAGCGGCAAGAAATTGTAATCCAGCCAGAAGCCCATCGCCGGTTGTGGCGTAATCACTCATCACGATATGGCCAGATTGCTCACCACCCAGATTGAACCCGCCTTGACGCATGGCATCCACCACATAACGGTCGCCGACATCGGTGCGGTGTAGATCAATTCCCTGTCCACCTAGCCAGCGCTCAAGGCCTAGATTGGACATAACCGTGGCCACCAATGCGCCGCCCCGGAGCTCTCCGCTCTTAGCCCAGCGCGCAGCGATCAACCCCATGAGTTGATCCCCGTCGGCGATATGGCCTTTCTCGTCAATAATGGCGATCCGGTCTGCATCACCGTCCAGACAGATCCCAATGTCAGCACCATGCTGTAGCACCGCATCAACGGCCGCTTGTGGTGCGGTGGACCCTACACCTTTGTTGATGTTATAGCCGTTGGGTTGCACGCCAATGGCAATGACCTCAGCGCCAAGTTCCCAAAGGACTTCTGGGGCGGTGCGATATGCGGCGCCATTGGCGCAATCAATAACAACCTTCAACCCATCCAAGCGCTTTCCTGTTGGAAAGGTTGCCTTTGCAGCTTCGACATAGCGACCGATCGCGCTTTCTATGCGATTGGCGCGTCCAATATTTTCTGGCAAGCAGAGATCCACATCTCCGGCAAACAGAGCTTCGATCTCCATCTCGGCGGCGTCTGACAGCTTATAACCATCTGGACCGAAAAACTTGATGCCATTGTCGTGATGCGGATTGTGACTGGCAGTGACCATGACACCGACATCTGCGCGCATGGAATGGGTGAGCATTCCGACGGCAGGTGTTGGAACTGGCCCTAAGAGGACGACATCCATGCCGGTTGACAAAAAACCAGCGGTGAGAGCGTTTTCAATCATATAGCCCGATCTGCGTGTGTCCTTACCGATCACGACACGGTGGCCGGGGGAGGCGTCACGCCGAAAAAACCGGCCCGCCGCCGCTGCAAGCCGCAGCGCGGTTTCAGCGGTCATGGGATAAGTATTCGCCGTGCCGCGGACGCCATCCGTTCCAAATAGGTGTCGTGTCATAAAGTTTCCTCTCAAATCGCTTTGATCTTAGATTGAATCAAAGCGGCTATCAGTCTTGGTGCAACCTTGCCGAATTATTGGTTAAAAGATGTTTAGTCTAAATGTCATAAAACTTAAATCAAATGTGCTGCAAGCCAACCGCCTCCACCTCCAACAAGCAAGGCGAGCAAAAGCCACCGCTTTTTGATCCCATATTTTTGCGCGCTGGGTTGCGCGGTGTTGTAGGTGCGGATCAAGGCCGCTTCCGCAAGCTGGGGAAGCTTTGGCCCGAAACGTGACAGCACGCGGGCTGTTTTCAGCAGATCTTTCAACAAGGCTTTCGGCCCAATACTTTGCTTGATGTAGTCTTCCACAATGGGTTTGGCGACCTCCCAGATGTTAATCTGAGGATGCAAGCTGCGTGCAACCCCCTCAACCACAACCATCGTGCGTTGCAGCAAGATGAGCTCCGTTCTGGTCTCCATGCCAAATTGTTCTGTGACATCAAATAAATAGGTTAACACCCGTCCCATGCTGATCTGTGTGGCATCCATGCCAAAAATAGGTTCCCCGACCGCCCGGAGGGCGCGGGCAAATTCATCGACATCTTTGTCAGCCGGCACATATCCAGCCTCAAAATGCACCTCCGCCACGCGCTTGTAATCACGGCGAATAAAGCCGAAGAGAATTTCCGCATAGACCCGCCGGGTATATTCATCAATTCGGCCCATAATGCCAAAATCATAGGCAATCACATCTCCATTGGCCGCGATTTTGATATTTCCTTGATGTAAATCCGCATGAAAAAAGCCGTCGCGCAATGCGTGAGACAGAAACAATTGTAAAATCCGCTCACCAATTCGCCGTCTGTCATGTCCGGCCGCATCAAGGGCGGCATTGTCCCCTGCAGAGATTCCCTCGGCCCAATCCATGGTCATGACGTTTTTGCCAGACAGGCTCCAATTGATCTTAGGCAATTGAAATCCTTCATCGGATTCGGTGTTGGCGGCAAATTCTCCTGCCGCGCTGCTTTCCAGCCGAAGATCCAATTCGCCGAGCACCACGCCTTCGAAATGCGCGATCACATCGAGTGGACGTAGACGGCGCGCGCCGGGGGCCAAAACCTCAACCATCCGGGCTGCAAAGTAAAACGCATCAATATCTCTGCGAAAGGCGCGTTCAATGCCGGGGCGCAAGACTTTCACGGCGACATCTGCACCATCGGAGGCTAATTTTGCGCGGTGGACCTGAGCAATAGAGGCGGCGGCAACGGGCGCGCTAAAGTCTTGAAACATGGATGCCAAAGGTCGCTCGAGCTCTGCCTCGATCATTTTTTGCGCCTCTTCGATCGGAAAGGGCGGTAATTTATCTTGCAGCACCCGCAATTGTACGGCCAGCTCATCGCCGACCACATCGGGGCGGGTCGATAGGATTTGTCCAAATTTGATATAGGCCGGGCCCAAAGCGGTCAGCGCCCGGGTGACGGGTGGCATTGCAGGATCACCTTTGTAGCCCAACCATTGAAATGGCCATCCCAGAATTTTCGCGGCTAGGCGCAGGCCAACGGGCGCTTGATAGGCGTTGAGGATTACATTCATCGCCCCCGTGCGCTCAAATGTTGCGCCGGTGCGGATCAGGCGAAAAATGTTATGCGGACCACGCATCTAAATTTTCCATCCCGAATGCAAGGCTGCGATCCCGAGCGATAGGTTTCGATAGCTGGTATTCTCAAACCCTGCCTGCTGCACCATGCTTAAAAATGTCTCTTGATCGGGAAACTTGCGAATCGATTCGACAAGATATTGATAGCTGTCGCGGTCATTGGCGATCATCTGGCCCATGCGTGGAATCACATTGAAGGAATAGAGATCATAGGCCTTTTGCGCCAAAGGCACGGGTATTTGACTGAATTCCAAAACCATCAACCGCCCCCCGGGGCGCAGGACGCGGAAGGCCTCATCTAAGGCTTCTTGCGGCCGTGTTACATTCCGAATGCCAAAGCTTATGGTGTAGACATCAAAGCTGTTGTCGGCAAAGGGCAGGGCCATTGCATCGCCGACAACCCAATCCAAGTTATCCACCATCTGCGCAGCTTCAGCGCGTTTCCGCCCTTCGATGAGCATATTTTCAGTGATATCAAGCACTGTGGAATGGCCAGACCCCGCGCGCTTGAGGAACTTAAAGCTGATGTCGCCAGTGCCGCCAGCGACATCGAGAAGCTTTTGCCCAGGTCTTGGGGCCAGCCAATCCATCATCGCTTCTTTCCAAATGCGGTGGATGCCAACGCTCATGACGTCATTCATAACGTCATATTTGCTGGCTACGGAGGTGAAAACACCCTGTACCTTGCCGGCTTTTTCAGCCTCTGGAACGGTTTCAAAACCAAAATGGGTTGTGTCTTCACCAGTGTCTTGCATGGAACAGGCCTTTTGTGACTTCACCCCCCTTATAATACGCAGGACGGCTGATACAATGTGATGTACCAGAAGGAAGCACGAGATGCCCGAATTACCAGAGGTTGAGACAGTCCGCCGCGGCTTGCAGCCGGCGATGCAGGACCAGAAAATCATGCGTGCAGAGGTGAACCGGCCCGATTTGCGCTGGCCCTTTCCGCCGGATATGGCGCAGCGTTTAACTGGGGCGCGGGTTTTGCGGCTTTGGCGGCGTTCAAAATATATTCTGTTGGACTTGGATACTCAGGAAACTTTGATTGTGCATCTCGGCATGTCTGGCCGAATGTTGATTTCGGGCCAGCAACTTGGGGAGTTTTACCAAGACCATCCCGCGCCAGAAAAACACGATCATGTGGTGTTTCACATGGAAAATGACACACGGGTGACCTTCAACGACGCCAGACGGTTTGGCGCGATGGATCTTGCGCCGACCGCCGACGTCGAAACGCATAAGATGCTCTCCAGCCTTGGACCGGAGCCATTGAGCAATTACTTAGACGACAGCTATTTGTTCGCAGCTTTGGCGGGGCGCAATACGCCGATAAAGACGGCGCTTTTGGACCAACGACTCATTGCGGGCCTGGGCAATATTTATGTCTGTGAAGTGCTCTTCCGTGCGAAAATTTCACCTATGTGCAAGGCGAAGGACCTGTCAAAACGCCAAGTGGGCGCTTTGGTGCCGATCATTCGGACCGTGCTGGAAGAGGCGATTGAAGCCGGTGGATCTAGTCTTAAAGATTACCGTCAAACGGGCGGGGAGCTCGGCTATTTTCAACATAGTTTTCAGGTTTATGACCGAGAATCGCAGCCCTGCAAACATGCGGGATGTGGCGGCACAATTGCGCGGGTGAGCCAATCGGGACGCTCCAGCTTCTATTGTCCAACCTGTCAGAGATAGCTTGAAATAGGTGGCGAACGTGATAGGCCTAAACGCCTGACAGAGGCAATGCTGGGACCAACATGGCTTATGAGACCATCATCGTAGAGATTGCAGATCATATCTGCGTCATCAAATTGAACCGCCCATCGGCATTGAATGCGCTAAATAGCCAGTTGGTGGCGGAGCTCGGCGATGCGGTGCGCCAGGCGGAAGCGAACGATAAAGTCCGTTGCATGGTGATTACCGGATCGGAGAAAGCCTTTGCCGCCGGTGCCGATATCACTGAGATGGCGGACAAGAGCTTTGTGGACGTAGTGTCTGACGATTTATTCGGCGCGAGTATGAGCCCTTTGCAAGAGGCTAGGAAGCCAACAATAGCAGCGGTTGCAGGCTATGCATTGGGCGGTGGTTGCGAGTTGGCGATGCTCTGTGATTTTATCATTTGCGCTGATAACGCGAAGTTTGGACAGCCAGAGATCAATCTTGGCGTCATCGCTGGCATTGGCGGCACGCAGCGTTTGACCCGATTCGTCGGAAAATCCAAAGCCATGGATATGCATTTGACCGGGCGCTTTATGGATGCGGAGGAAGCGGAGCGCTCTGGTCTGGTCAGCCGTGTGGTGCCGGTTAAAAAATTGATGGAAGTTGCCCTAGAGGTTGCTGGAAAAATTGCTGAGAAATCGCAAATCTCCATCAAAGCCGCTAAGGATGCGGTGAACAGATCCTATGAGACCACTTTGGCGGAAGGCCTTTTGTTTGAACGGCGTGTGTTTCATTCGATGTTCGCAACAGAAGACCAAAAAGAGGGTATGGCGGCCTTTGTCGAGAAAAGAGAGCCACAATTTCGCGATAAATAAGCAAAATTGCTTTGCATCTCCATAGAAAGCNGNTATAGNCNGCNTCAGAAAATGCGCGTGTGGCCCGCTTGGCTTTAGATAATCCGGTCCATACGGTNTGGGCCTAGCGGTGATACGTGTGGCACAAGATTAAGTTAGGACCTGATAACATGGCAAATTCACCACAANCAAAGAAGCGCGCACGTCAAATTGAGCGCCGCACAGCGGTCAACAAAGCCCGCAAATCTCGTATCCGTACATTCCTGCGCGCTGTTGAAGAAGCGATTGCGTCCGGCGACAAAGCCACGGCAACTGAAGCTCTGCGAGCCGCACAGCCTGAGCTGATGCGCGGTGTTACAAAAGGCATCTTCCACAAAAATACAGCATCGCGAAAAGTTTCGCGCTTGGCCTCACGGGTTAAGGGCTTGTCTTAATAATTGTTACAAATTCATGAATTTTGGGCGTGGGATAATTCCCGCGCCTTTTTTCGTTTAAGTAGCGGTAAAATTTATATTTTTTAAGACTAAATTATAACAACCATAGATAGTAAGAGATTCTTTTTCAAAAAATACCGAGTCAAGAATTAAGATCTGTTGC
>JGI20159J14440_10001439_pt1 | contig 17052 bp, 9 predicted proteins | sample COG_09_FD_14440 | JGI IMG/M metagenome (IMG submission 14440) | reverse complement strand
TCACCTGTAGCCATAGAACTTCTTGGGCTAACAATTGGTGCTGGATTGAAAGTTTTCATATAGGCAAATGAATAACCTATTGATCCCCACTCACCATTCCAACGAATACCATAGGTCATGTCTTCCCAGTCACCTGAGTCATGATCAGTATTATATGAATCGGTAAATTGTGTGAAGTCAACCCCACGGTATGGGTGCGGTATCCAACGTCCACCTTCGATGTTGTAGTTACTACCCATATCTTCTTTACGATCCCAACCTGGTCTGATATACCAGTTCAAGCTGCCGCCTAACTCATAGAAGTCCAATCTAAAGTTGAACAACATAAGTGGCTTACGCCATTCTTCGTTGTTTTCATAAAATAGACGACCACGATAGTCATAACCATGAACAACGTCCATTGCTTGGAAGAAATCACTTTCACCCCAAACCAATTGTTGACGTCCAACACGAACCATCAATCTGTCATCAAAGAGGTTGACATCAAAATATAACTCACGTAACCAATCAAAGACCTCATCGGTAGTTTCATATTGCTCCATGAAATCACCTTTACGATGTGCGCCTTTACCACTATAGTTACCCATTAGGCCAACCGCATCTTGTCTTTCTTCAAGATCGTCTAGATAGTCGGTTTGCGCTTCTTTATCAAAACGTGTGATCACTTTCCAATTCAAAGGACCTGTTTTAATATCGAAATCCAAGTTTAGAGTTACCTCCGCCATATTCATACGATACTTATCATCTGCTTTGGTTTCATCATTATCCTGTAGCATAACGCCTACAGTAGTTCTGAGGTAACCGTTCATATTGAGGTTATAAAAAGGTTCATTATCACCTCCGTAACCATACGCAGAAAAAGCATTGCTGCTTCCTAAGAGTAGGCCCCCAAATCCCAGCAAAAGTCCGCCGACCTTTAAAATGCTGGTTGATTTACTTCTTACCATCTTATTCTCCCACTTAGTATTACTTCGTAAAATTATATAATTTCAAACCGCGCCCAATAAGAACACGGCACCTGTCAATATATTCCCCTTGGGCGACAGTATCAACCCTGTTTCTTTCAAAATTCCAATAAAACCAAAAAAATTGTATTAAAAACAAATTTTTTTAAGCCTGTATAAATACTTAAATATAAATATATATCAATAAAATCAGTAGCTTATAAAATATATTATTGGTCATAATAACCCTGATAAATAAGGACTATTTAGTATAAAAAAAGTTCAATTTATATAAAAAAAAGATGAATCGGCTCGTTTTTTTTAGCAATTCTTATATTTTTTATCACTTTTTTTCAATAATGGTTATCATTCGCAAGAAATATGCCGCTGTATAGCAGTATCCTCGGTTTTATTGCAAGGGAGAATATTTTTCATTACTTGCAGTAATGATATTTTTTGTAATTATTGAATTCTCTTGAGCACACTTACGCAATTAGTAACGCCAGAGCCACCTATATTTACTGTCATCGCTGTTTCAGCATTATCTTTTGCTGATATACCAATTGGCTCTCCAGTCAACTGCTTATAAGCAAGTGCGTGCATGGAGGCGCCTGTAGCCCCGACTGGATGACCTTTTGCTTTGAGTCCACCAGAAAGATTAATCGGACAATCGCTACCCGGGTCAAATTTTCCATCCATCAAATCAAAGCCTGCTCGACCTGATTCTGACAAACCTATGGCTTCTGCGCATAAAAGCTCATTAACTGTGAAGCAATCATGTACTTCTGCGAAATCTAAATCAGACACCTTAATCCCTGCCTCTTTGCATGCAAGTGAAACAGCATGTCTAGTAGCCCTTAATTCATCGAGTCCGCCTTGACGGCCATTTAACATCATTCTATCTGTAGTATGACCAACGCCGCTTAATTCTACTGCATACTTGAAGTTTTTTATGGCGTTATCTGTTGAAGTCAAAACTACTGCTGCTGCACCGTCTGTAATTAAAGAGCAATCATGCAATCGCAGAGGCGGTGCAATCATTGGATTGCTTCCTTTGCCTGTCTCGGGCAAATTTAGTATTGCTTCTGCTGTCGTTAAATTATTTTTGTCTGGCAAACTACCAGCTCCAAAATGAGCGAGGGGATTCTTAATTCCATTTCTGTAGTTGAGTGCCGAAACATGAGCTAGCATAGTTTTTAGTTGATCGTCACTAAGTTGATGTTTTTTTTGGTAAGCTAATCCCAGCTCTGCAAATAAGCCTGGAAAAGTCATACCATGGCTGCCCTCTTGAGGCCAATATGAGCAACATGCTAATGCATGAGTGACTCCAGGTGTATCCAAAAGACTCATTTTTTCAACGCCAAGTGCCAGTACATGTTTGAAACGACCAGAAGCAACACCATAAGCAGCATTATAAATAGCCAGTGAGGAGGTTGCGCAAGCCCCTTCAGTTCGGGTGGTTGGCTTAAACAATAATCCCTGTGGGTCAATCTCTAAAGCTAAAGGCCCAACATGCTCCTGATTAACGAATAACGAGGGTGAGCAAGACCCAACCCATATAGCATCAATATCACTTGCCTCCAGACCTGCATCAGCAATTGCTTTTGAGCCAGCTTCTATTAATAGCTCATAAAAACTCTTAACATCTTCGATAGTGCCAGCTTCTCGGTCTCGCTTAACAAAAGCACCAAACTTGGTATTATATGCACCCACTATGCTTACTTTCACATCAACCTCCTTTAATAATAAAAAATTTTATAGTCAGCTGTGATATAAAATATTTCTTCCTATTTGATACCAAAAATAGACTAAATCTTCCTTTTTTCATTTTTCCAAAATACAGCTCTTAAATCTTTTTTTAGCACTTTACCGACAGGACTTCTTGGAAGCTCATCAATGATAATAACTTTTTTTGGTGCTTTTACACTTCCAAGTTGTTTCTTGCAAAGATTGATAACTTCTGATTCTTCAGGCGCCTTATTATTATCCTTGAGCTCGATTATTGCAGTCACTTGTTCTCCCCATTTTTCGTGCGGAATACCTATAACAGCGCAATCTTTGATAGCTGGAATTCCCCAAATCAGTTGCTCTATTTCTCCTGGGTAAACATTGAACCCTCCTGTAATAATCATATCGCCCTTTCTATCCACCAATGATAGATAACCTTCTTCATCAAATATACCCATATCACCTGTTAGCTGCCAGCCATTTATCCTTATCGATTTAGTAGCCTCTACGTTATTGAAGTATTTATTCATCAAAAGCCTTCCTTTAATAGCTACCTCTCCTTTTGAGCCAGGAGGGAGAGGGTCACCAGATTCGCTTAAAACTGCAATTTCGATATCAGGTGAGGCTTTTCCACATGAACCTAGTATTGAAAGATCATTTTTATTTAACGCTTTCATATGATCCTCAGCAGAAAAGAAAGTGCATATCATAGGTGCCTCGGCCTGCCCATAGGTTTGGACCATTACTGGACCAAATACAGATATTGCCTCCTTGAGCTTATCGATTGACATAGGAGCTGCGGCATACCAAAAGTATCTTAAGCTGCCATAGTCATATGATCTTATATCTTCAAAATCAAGAAGCATATAGATTGCGGTAGGCGGCAGGAATAATGTTGTAACATTATATTTTTGAATAGCAGAAAGTATTTTTTCTGGAGAAAAATCATCCATAACAAGAATTGAGCCGCCCTCTTTGACCGTTGAGAACGAACCAATCCCAGCTGCATGGGTCATAGCTGCACTTATAAGATAGCAGGGTCTTATATCTGTAACTGTCATCTGTTTTTTTTGTATATCAACAATCGCTTCCCAGGTGTCAGCTCGCCACTCTGCTAACTTTTGGTCGCCAGTAGTTCCACCAGTAGGAAATAATGAAACTAGTTCTTTTAAATTCGAGTCTAAAGATTCGTTAACACTGTTGTATTCTTTTAAAGGATAAGTTGTAGTCTGAAAAGTATTCTCAGCTTTCTTTTTTAGAGATGAAAAAGTGATATCTGCAATTTTGTTAGTTTCTAGGTAAGCTATATTTTCTGAACCAAGTTCATTTAATAATACTGTAATTTTCTTATCAAATCTTTTATCAATAAATAAAAAATCTGCATTAGATAGCCGAATGAGTTTTAAATTTGCATCAAAGGTGTTTTTTGTATTCAGGGGAAGCCAAACAGCACCTAGACGGGAAATAGCAAAAATACAACAATAAGCTGCAACACTGTTTGGAGTATACGTTGCTACGATATCCTGTGCCTTTACTCCCTTTTGATCTAAAATATTAGCCAAATGAATTGAAGCATTTACCATCTCAGAATATGAAAAATCTATATTATTTTCCAAATCGAAAAATTTAGCCTCTAGGGCTTCAGGGTAAGAAAGAGCCGAGCTTTGATCCAAAAAATCGACAAGGCGCATAATATACTGGTGATTATTTTATACTAGAGAGGGTTTCGAGGACCTTTTCAGGATTGATACCTTCGGGGATAGTAAAATAACTAAATCCTGTATTTTCTTTAATATCACTTGATGCCCACAGCGAGTGGCTAATATCAACCCCAAGTGAATTACTACAAGCGGCTGACTGCTCAGGAATAATAGTAAAGTCGATCTCATCTGGTGCATTAAAGCCTTCATTTTGAAAAGGTAACTGGAGACCAACAGACCAGCGATAGTGCTTTGCAACGTTCAACACAGGCTGATACCAAGCAATTTCTTCTGCACTTAATGGCAAAAGCTTCTCATCTTCTACCAGCAATATGCCAGATAAATTTGTTTCGCTGTAATAGCGCAAAAAATCAGCCATATACATAGAAACGGTATCAACTGACATCTCAGTTGGCTCTAGGTCATTTTTGGTTGCAGCCTGATGGGATCTCGCCAATAACGATCTTGGTGAAGGAATAACTAGAACAATAGGGACTGAATTTCCATAGTTATCATTCATGGCAATTAGAACTTCAGCAAGTAGTTCTCTTGGGGCATAAGCCTCAAGAAGGACCTTGGAAGCAAATGTGGCACGACTTTTTTCTGACATGGACTTGATTGCATTCTCATCATCTTCCATCCAATGATGAAATAAGTCCCATATGTCTATAAGAACGACTTCTGCTTTCACCAGTGCATGCGCTTGCGTATAAAAGGACAAGTATGACGCTGGTGTTGTCCATGGGTTAGCATCACTTCCAAGTAATAAATTTTTTGCATATTTATTAAAATTTACCCAAAGCCGCGGAGAATCAACCCCGCCCTTAAGGTAATCTAAAAGATCAACCGCCATCTTTATTTCCTATCAGCTTTAACGACAATTCCTGCTTTTTTTCTAACATCTGCAAGTTCTTGCTCTAGCTCATTAATTCTCACATCTTTTGGGTTGATCATATAGTTAGCGCCAGGGTTAGCAGCGTCTCTTAAGTCGTCGTTCGATCCACAATAAACTTGCTCATTGTTACCGTTCCACGCGCCATAAAAAGGAATATCATCTGGCGGAATATCCCTCACATGCTTCTTAACAAATTCTGCATAAGGTACACCCTGCTTTTTTCTTTGCTCCCGATATTCATCGCGCATTTTTTTAGTTGCAACTACATCGACAGCTAGTGTTTCATCGTCAAATACAACCTTATATAGCTTTTTGGCCCAATCAGGTGATATTAATGATTCTTCAATATCCATAATTACAAGGTCAGGATCACGCTCTAGTACATCCCCGTATCCTCCGCCAGAACCTTGAGAAATCATGTAAAGGGCACCACGTTTGGATATATCAAAGCCTAAACCTAGATGTTGCGTGGTATAAATAGCATTCTCAAATGGCTGTTCATTCATAATCTCATGTATAGAATGTCTCATTTTTGAAGGGTCATTCAGCATAATATCGTATACATCCACACCTTCTACTCTACATAGTGGACCAGACCCTGCAGCATAACCACCAAACAAACCTTGAATAGTTGGAGCTTTAGAACCTAAACAAGAGGTCATAAAACCCCATGCATCACTATCTTTTGTAGAAGCAATCTGAGTATAACCCATGCCACCCCGGTACTTTCCAGGTGCTTGAGTATTCATAGTCATTTTCTTGGAAACAAGCTGAAGAAATGGGACATCTTCTTCATTCATTTCTTGTTCACCAATATCAGCCATGGTTGCAAAAATTGGCGATAGGGCATGCTCTCCGTCTCTATCCATTCTTGCGCCACCACCCATACCGTTTAAATCCGCACATAAGTTACCAAGCGTCTCACCATGCTGATTCACACCACCCCAAATGAAAGTATTAATCATATTATGCCAAGGTGCTAAAACACGTGTATATTTTTCTGGGGTACTGTAAAGCATTTTTGCTGTCGCATGCTGGGCTACTGTAAAGCTATGAAAAATTGACATAAGACTCTGAGAATTTGGTGCAGAATAAGTACAATCTACGATTGATCCAAGTGTTGACTTAAACTCAATTGGAGAAAGACCCGCCTGACCTCTCGGCAAATCAGGCCAGATATGATTCATAAATGCTTGTCCAACCATTCCCTTCATACCAGGCAGCTGTGTATTAATAGCACGGTTAGTGAATTCTGGGCTACTTCCAGAAAAGTCAAAGATTAATCTGTCTCCTTTTTTAATAGCAGTCATATTCATCTTAATCAAAGCGTTTTCACGTAATGTACCATCCATAATTGTATGAGTTCTTACAGTCATATCTGGCCATTCAGATATTCTGCGACGAACCTCAGTAACCACACTTTCATTTGTATATCTCAAGCAAGCCGTAAGGGCATCTGGACCTTCAGAGGCAAAAACTTCTTTGATTCTTTGCTCAAGACGCATACAGGCAAATAGCTTCACTTTCATGTCTTCGTACTGAAGTTTAGGTTCACGCACGGAGTTTTGTAAGAAAGTTAGTAAGTCTCTTTTGATTTTATAATTTTCTACGACCTTGAAGGGTGACATTTTCAACCCTTCATCAAAAGAAGTTTCAGCCATAGTCGGCATACCGCCTGGTTCGATAGCTCCACACTCGCCTTCATGAACTGTCGAGGCAGCCCAACAGATTAACTTGCCTTCGTGGAACACAGGCAAAATCATACTTTGGTCAGTATTATGGACGTTACCATATCTTGAGTCATTATGAATAAATCCATCGCCCTCTCGAACTCCGACGGTTTCTTCATCAATCCAATTTTTAATTATAAATTTAATAGGATGATGAACAAGTGCGGAGAAAATTAGCACTCCTCCAGCACTACCAATAGTTAAATCTCCGGAGGCAGAATATATCCCAGTAATGATATCGCCCCACTTCGCGCCCGGAGCTGCGCCCATCTGCTCTACCATTTCAAAACCTTCTTCACATGCAGACTGAAGTCGATCTCGTATAGAAGCAATCTGATTTAAATCGGTATACTCCTTCATGACCCTTTCTTCAGTCTCGGTCCTAGGCATGATACGGTGATCCCGCATAATCTCAGGATCTGGACCAAGGAACAAAGTTGTATCCTTGAGGAATTTCTGTATTAACTCTTGATCTTGAACATTAAGTTCAATTTTTGCTTTCTCGTTCATAATATATTTACCTATTTAATTCTTTTCTTCTTCACGAAGAAACCAAACTGCCCCTTGCTCAGCTGAAACATACTTCCAACCGGGTTCGATTAAGTACGTTGATACCTCTGAAGATACTAGTCCTGGACCATCAATTTCTGTTCCTGGAGGTATATCTGCCTTGTTCCAAACTGGTGTTTCAATAGCTTTACCATCACCAACAAAATAACATTTACGTGTTGTTGTTGGCGCAGGTGGTTTGACACGCTTATTCTGTGCTATCGGTTTGATATGGTCAAATTTTACTGTGTCATGTTCAACATAAGAGGCGACACGGATTGTGTTAATCCGGATACCTGCTTCTGGNGCCTGACTTCCCTCACCAAAGCGTTTACCGTAATCACTTGAAAATTGATCAAGAATATTCATCACATCCATTACAGCTTCAAGTGAATGCTTTGGAACTACTACGGTAGTTTGAACCAACTGATTACCGTAACGCATATCAAGTTCAAGCGAGTGCTTAATATCGCTTAAGGGTGAGCCTTGTCTTAAAAGATCAGCTTGACCTCTCTTGCTCAGTTCAACGACTAAATCATTAAATTTTGAGTAATTATCAAACACCTTTCGCGACGTGGAATCATATAGGACCATGAAGAGTGATGTTTCATGAATATGCATCTGATGCATATTTCCTGCTCCCACTGCAGAAAACACTGAGCTGAAAGGAGTTGCAAGAATCTTATTAATTTTTAATTTAGAAGCAATACCACAACAGTGCAGCGGACCGTTACCGCCATAAGCAAGCATAGTAAAGTCTTTTGGGTCATAACCACGGACCCTCAACTCTGTATTAACACCGTTAGCCATGTTACTGTCTACCTTTTCTTTGACTAGTAATGCAGCTGCAATTGGCTCAACATCTAAGTCATCACAAAGTGTTTCTTCAATTGCAAACATAGATCTCTTAGGGTTCAAAGGTATACTGCCGCCCGCATAATTATCAGCATCTAAATAGCCTAGAACTAAGTCTGCATCTGTAACTGTAGGACTCATTCCACCTCGATCATAACAAGCTGGACCTGGGTCTGAACCCGCACTTTTAGGCCCAACTGCTACAGCATTGTACATCCGATCGAATGAAGCAATAGAACCACCGCCAGCTCCAAGAGTAACAAGATGCACCATAGGTACTGAAACTAACCATCTATCAATGACGGGATTAAAATCATAATGCTTAATTCCACCTTCAACAACAATACCAATATCGTAACTTGTACCACCCATATCTGTAGCAATAACACTACCTAAATCAGCCTCTTTCGCAAGATGTTCTGCGGCACTAATTCCAGAAACTGGTCCTGAGTGAATAGTTTGTAGCGCGTCTGTAGAGTTAAGCTGTGCCATACCGCCTGAGTTATGAATTACAAGCATAGGTTTAGAATAAGAATTAGCTCGTAAATTTTGTTCCAGTTGACTCATAGCATGGTACATAGTGGAGTGCAGATAACCATCTACAATTGCAGAAGTAGCTCTAACATATTCACCTTTACGACCAGCTACACGATGAGAAAGTATCACAGGAATCGAGCCCAATAAGTGCGTAGGATATTCTTCTAATAAAATTTCTTCTACACGTTTTTCATGTGCTGGATTAACTACTGAATTTACGAAACAAATTACTATTGCTTGTGCGCCTTTGTCTACTAAAGTTCTAATTTTTTGCCGGACATCATCTTCATCAACAGGCATTACTAGTTCGCCCTCAAAACCCAGACGCTCTCTAACGCCTTCAATCATATTGGGCAATACAAGTGGAACTGGTCTTTGAGCATCAGGAAGGTTCTGTTTACCAAGATCGTCTAGACCTTCACCATAACCACGAGCTCTACTGAGTGGCACCATCGCCTCATAACCAGCTGTGACCAGCATACCTATCCTTGGACCATTATGTTCAATGAGCGCGTTTGTACCTAGAGTTGTTGCATATCTAACTGAATCAACACCAGCTAAAAGCTCTTCCATGCCTAAACCGAGTTCTTGATATGCTTTTTCAAGAGCCTCATTAAAACCTAATGCAAGGTTTTGATGAGTGGTTAAAGCTTTGGTTTCTATGTACTTATTATCCCAAACTACAAAGCAGTCAGTAAAAGTCCCGCCTATATCTACAGATATACGTTTCATAATTTTTTTCCTAAAACTTTAAAATGTTCAGCTTATCTCCATAACCAAAGAAACTCACTTTACTATTAATGATTGTGCCCACAACTTCTGTCAACTAATACATTTGGACCCGTAGTTGGCTCTGTGAGCTCTTCTCTTTTGCTCCACTGCTTTTTAAGCGCATCAACGTCTACTTCCATATCATAGAGAGGCATATGTCCTGGGAAAGTATACTCAACTTCGATTTGGGTACCACAACTCGGGCAGTAAAATTCGTAAATATTGACCCATTCTTTATCAGGGCAAAAAGTAAATTTATATTTTTCTGGATCGATGACGGAAGGATGTATATCAGCTGGATCTCTATTATAGACTAACAATCCTTCTTTATAGTTACCTCGAGCTGACCCGATTTCATGCTCGCAATTGCGACACTCCCACTTTTCTGATTCTAAATCTATTCGAAGATATTCAGTCATTAATACTTTCATTATTTGACTCCCTTTGTAAGGCATATATCGCCTAGTTCGGTTACGACAAAAGTCCAACCTTGTCGGACCAAGCACGTGAAGTATTCGTCTTCAATTACTGCTGGACCAACACCATGATTCCCAGATTTCATTTTACTTACTTGATATACAGGCAAATCATTCCATTCCTGGTTATCGCCAAAAATAGATCTTACTGAGCTTTTAGTAGCTGCAGTACCTTGCGATACTTTAGCTTGTTGATTTGAATCCACTCTGAGTTTTTTTCTTGCAGAGAATTCTAATGTAGCTGAATCTGAACCAGATAGAGCTTTTGGAAATGATGTTTTATCATTTAGTGTATGTGTAGTTTCATCACTACCTTTAATACCTACAATGTGAGCGTTGATCTCATAGTCGCCATCAGTATAGCCCTCAGCAAACATATCCCGTTGAGCTTTATCAGCTAAATTAGCGTATGCCGCTTCCAGTGTTTTATTTGAAAAGTCTGCTAAAACAATTGAATAACTTTGTCCTATATCGCAAGAACCTATACCGTATGCACTAAAAACAGCAGCGGTTTTAGGTATAAATACAGTTTTTATACCAGCTTTATCTGCAATACCACAGGCACTCATTGGACCGGCGCCACCAAATGCTAATAATACTGTCTCATCTGAGACATTAGCAAATTCAACCATCTCATCAGAAACTTTTTTATCATAGGCATCACGTAATTTAACTAGAGCTTCATCTACAGAAATTCCTAGAGGACTAGCAATATTTTCATCTATTGCAGCGCGCGCTCTGTCAATATCAAGCTTAAGCCCACCTCCAAAAAAAGTTTGGGGGTCAAGCAGCCCCATCAAAAGGTTTACATCGGTCATTGTTGACTCTTTTCCGCCACGACCAAAGCTTGCTGGACCAGGAACAGCGCCAACACTTTCAGGACCCACCTGTATATCTTTTCCATTGATCGAAAGTATGGAGCTTCCTCCGACACCTGGGCTTGATATCTCACAAAGGCCAAATGAAGTTGGAACGCCCTCAACAGTGCCACGACGTGATTCGCTGACAGTATTATTGATCACTTGTCCAATATCTGTTGTGGTGCCACCAATATCCATAGATATAACATCATTAAGTTTATATTTTTTACTAAACTCTTTAACACCCTCCATACCGCCGCGGGGTCCTGAGCTGTATGTTTTTAATGCAATAGTTTTAGCGACACGAGATGCATCTCCGTCATTTCGGAAAATAAGCAATGGATTTTTTGTTCGGTATTCACGCAATCGATTTTCTGCATTATATAAGAAACTTTCCATTGCAGGGTGAAGGAAAGAGTTAATTAGCGCTGTCCAACCTCTGCGGTTGCTTGATATATCTTCTACTAATTCACTTGCAAATAACATCGGCACTGCACCCAAAAGGTGTCGTGGATAGCTATTAAAAGCAATTCTTTTAAACTGCGATTCGCAATGAGTTGCATCATCATTATCAAAACAAACAACAACACGGTTTGCCCCTCTCGCGGTTAGTCGAGTTATAGAGGTAATAGTTTCGGCTGCACTTACTTCGTCATCCAAATCTGCTAAATCTATCTCTTCGATACGGTCTCCAACAAGAAAAGTAAATAGCTCTGGGTCTTCCTCTTGCATTAATTTAATTAATTTTACATTACCTTTATTAACAACCATTCCTAGTTTAGGACCCTTTCGCTCAACAATGGCATTGGTTCCTTGCGTGGTCGAGTATCTTATATGCTCGACTTCAGCAAGCAATCTAGTGACATCTTCTTGACCATAAACTGCCTTAGAGACATCTTTTAGACCATCAAAAAAACATTTACTTAAGTCATAGGGTGTGGTGAGTGTTTTTGTTGTGTAGAAATTATTATCTTTCAGTACACATATATCGGTTAGTGTACCGCCGTTATCGATATTAATTAACATTCCCATATCGAGCTACCTTAATTCTGTGGTTCTAGAAAGTTTAAAAAAACAAGTTGTTAGATTCAATTATAGTTATATTAAGAGGTAAAGAATCTGCTGGCAAACAAATTTATCTGACAGTTGTTTATCCAAAACCACCCAATAAAGCTTAAATTATTCTAATAAACCAAGTTATCCGTGTATGTGAGATTCAAAGGGTTAATTAGTGCTATCGCTAACATCCTCCGCTATTTATTCTCACGCANATTTTAATATAAATAAGCTTATTTACGCAAACAAGGTCCTATTTTNTCGTTAAAACTCACAAATTATATCATAATCCACAATTTTTCTAACAAATTTTCTCTAATCATTTCAAAAACACATAATTTTTCAAGTGAACTTTAGTAGCAAGGAGCTAAAAATTGAAAATGCTGAAATTTTAAGATATTTTTTAAAAAATGAATATCTAGGGATGAAGTATTAGATTTACTTACATTATTATTTGAGTGGGGCTCTGAACATTTTGAATGCTTACGATTAAAAAATATGGCGGAGAGAGAGGGATTCGAACCCTCGATAGGATATTAACCTATACTCCCTTAGCAGGGGAGCGCCTTCAGCCACTCGTACTTGAATTTCGTACTGCCATTTAGCAATGACAGGAATAGCAAGAGCCTCAGCTTCACTGGCAGTAGTAGCATTTAATTTTTTATTGTACTCAAGAGTTTTTATAGGAAGGAATGGGCGCAGATGAGCTTTAGGTCTAATCCTACAGTACCACGCCCCGTTCATGTAATTAACATACTTCATAGTAGAAGTAGTTTACTTACATTCTACTTACATTTCCACTTACATTTTTTATGAAAGTGGTACTCTGAAACCCTTATATACTGAGCTCCAGTAAATCTGGCGGAGAGAGAGGGATTCGAACCCTCGATAGGATATTAACCTATACTCCCTTAGCAGGGGAGCGCCTTCAGCCACTCGGCCACCTCTCCAGATAATACAATGCCACTCATCAGAATGATGATGATTCTGCGGCGATATCATAGCAACACCACTTAAGAAATCAATCGCACAGGGAATCTAAAAAAACACTAAAATCAATTTATAAGCTACAAATCAACGGTATCTTGATCTAGGCCGAAAATACTGTGTAGCGATCTTACAGACAAATCCAGCAAATTTTCAGCAATGACTACTGTAATTTTAATTTCTGAAGTACTTATCATCTGAATATTCACATTTTCCTTGCCTAGGGTATCAAACATGGTTGCAGCAACGCCTGCATGTGATCTCATACCAACACCCACCAGAGCAAGCTTAGCTATATTTTCATCGGACTCCACTGAAGTAGCCCCTAACTCAATAGCTACTTTATTCAAAACATCCTCTGCTTTTTTCATTTCATTTCGATGAACAGTAAATGTTAGTGAAGCTGTTTTATCTTGAGCAACGTTTTGCACGATTACATCAACCTCGATATTGGCTCGACCAACTGCCCCTAGGATTCTAGCGGCGCTGCCAGGAATATCTGGAATACCTCGAACAGTAAGCTTTGCCTCATCTCGATTAAATGCGATGCCTGAAACAATTGGTTTTTCCATATTGAGATTATCCTCAAGTGTAATTAGAGTTCCGGATCCTTCATTAAAAGTAGACAAAACTCTTAAAGGAATCTTATATTTTCCAGCAAATTCTACAGCTCTTATTTGTAATACTTTAGAGCCTTGACTTGCCATCTCGAGCATTTCTTCAAAAGTAATACTATCCAAACGCCGAGCATTTTCAACTACACGTGGATCTGTTGTATATACGCCATCAACATCTGTATATATTTGGCATTCTTCTGCTTTCAATGCAACAGCTAAAGCGACTGCAGTTGTATCTGATCCACCCCTGCCGAGGGTCGTGATATTCCCTTGCTCATCAACTCCTTGAAATCCTGCCACTACAATCACCTGTCCTTTAGCTAAATCTTTTTGTATACGACTAGGTTCTATATCTAATATTCGGGCTTTAGAATAAGCGTTATCAGTAAGTATAGGGACTTGAGAGCCAATATAAGATTTCGCTTTGCATCCTCTTTTATGCAAAGCAATACACAATAAGGCTACTGTAACTTGTTCTCCTGTTGATAACAGAGCATCCATTTCGCGTGAGCTTGCAGTTTCATCAATTCTATTTGCAAGCTTAATCAAGCGATTAGTCTCGCCACTCATAGCAGATACTACTACCACTATATTATCGCCGCGTTTGTGAAAACCGGAGATTTTATCTGCTACAGACTCGATTCTTTCTGCAGTAGCGACTGAAGTTCCACCAAATTTTTGAACTAGTAAACTCATGTATAACTCAGACTTTGTAGTGTATTTGGTATTGCATTCTGCCTTAATATCACTAAAGACACATTACAATAGTTGCAAAATGGTGCGCAATTAAACACCATATTGTTTTCAAAGTTAAGGAATATCGGCTTCACAAGCTAACAAAAATAGCAGCATATAAATCAATTTATCAATTTTTCTTTGACCCAAACAAAGACTGAACTCATTACCTCAGGTAGAGCAATGATTTTCGTGCCTCCGCCCTGAGCCATGTCTCTACGACCTCCACCCTTTCCATCTAATTGACTAGCTACAAATTGCATTAGATCTCCTGCATGAATTGCTTCAGGTATTCCTTTGGTTAACCCTGAAACTAATGAAATTTTATCTCCTTGAATTACAGCTAATATAACTATGCTCTCTGCTAGCTTATTTTTTACTTGATCCACTGTATCCCTGAGTGTTTTTGGATCAACACCTTCTAAAACAACAGATAAAACGTTTATGCCACTGATTTCCTTGGCTTGCGATAAAAGATCTGAGCCTGCCTTACCAGATATTTTTGATTGCAAGCTTGCGTTTTCTTTTTCTAGCCCCTTTGATTCGGCTAACAAAGATTTTGCTTTTTCAAGGATATTTTTTGGGCTTGTTTTAAAAACAGCACATACGCCCTCAAGATCTTGCTCTAATCTATCAAAGTGATTCAATACAGCCTCGCCAGTTACAGCTTCAATACGACGGATACCAGCAGCAATACCCGCTTCAGATATGATTTTAAATACACCAATGTTACCTGTGCGAAGAGTATGCGTGCCCCCACAAAGCTCAATAGAAAATCCATCGCCCATTGTTAGCACTCTTACCTCGTCGCCATACTTCTCACCGAATAAAGACATAGCTCCTTTTTGTTTAGCAGTCTTCATGTCGCAAACCTCAGTTATTATTAAAGTATTACGACGAATTTCGTCATTAACGATCTTTTCGATGATTTTCTTTTGCAAGGAGCTGAGAGCATTTGGATGACTAAAATCAAATCGAAGACGATTGCTATCTACCAAGGAGCCTTTTTGTAAGACATCATCACCCAAAACTTTTCTTAGGGCTGCATGCAACAAGTGAGTTGCAGAGTGATTAATTTCAGTTGCTAATCGGATGCTCGTATCGACCACAGAATCAACTTTTTGACCAACAGACATAGATCCATTAGAAAGAATACCAATATGCAAGTAATGCTCGCCTTGTTTTTGACAGTCTGTTACAGAAAACTCAGAAGCATCAGAAATCAACAGCCCATGATCTCCCACCTGGCCTCCAGATTCTGCATAAAAGGAAGTGCTGTCTAGAACTACTGCAGCTTCTTCACCCTTTGAAATACCTTCAACTAAATTACCGTTTAATATTATAGCTACAATATTTCCTTGGACTGCAGTTGATCCATAACCATTAAACTCAGTCTTTCCACTCAGTTCAAAATTTTGAGCATATTCAACATTAAATTTTCCGACCGATCTTGCTTTATCTCGTTGTGCCTCCATACATTTTTCATATCCACACATATCAAGTGTAAGACCCTTTTCTCTTGCAATATCATTGACCAAATCAACAGGAAAACCATATGTATCATAAAGTGTAAAAACTATATTCCCTGGAATTATAGTGTCATTTAATTTCTCCAAAAAAGAGTTCAGTAAAGACATACCTCTATCTAGGGTCTTCTGGAACTGCTGTTCTTCCTTTAAAAGTACTTTTTCAACTCTAGTTTTAGCCTTAATTAATTCTGGATATGCTTCCCCCATAATCGAACAGAGGTCTGAAACTAAAGAATAAAAAAATGGTTGTTTTTGTCCTAGTTGATTTCCATGACGAATAGCTCTTCGAATGATACGTCGTAAGACATAGCCGCGGCCTTCGTTTGATGGAAAAACCCCATCTACTATCAAAAAACTACAAGAACGAATATGGTCTGCTATCACCCTAAGAGACTTATTTTCACAATCTTTTGTGTTGGTTGCTTTAGCAGCAGACTTCAGCAAGGATTGAAAAAGATCTACCTCATAATTATTGTGGACGCCCTGCATTACTGCAGCTATTCTTTCAAGGCCCATTCCTGTATCGACAGATGGATTTGGGAGGGGCTCCATAGTTCCGTCTGCTTTCTTTTCATATTGCATGAAAACTAAATTCCATATTTCAATATAACGATCAAGATCGTCATGCTTACTTCCAGGCGGTCCACCAGATACTTCTTCACCATGATCATAAAATATTTCTGAGCAGGGGCCGCAAGGACCTGTTTCTCCCATCTGCCAGAAATTGTCAACACCCAATCTTGAAAAGCGATTTGGATTCACACCTATCTCGTTGAGCCATATTTTTTCTGCTTCCGTATCTGTTTCGTGAACAGTAATCCATAGGCGCTCTTCAGGCAAGCCAAGCTCTTCTGTCAAGAATTTCCATGCAAATATAATTGCCTCGTGCTTAAAATAATCACCAAAGCTAAAATTCCCTAACATTTCAAAAAAAGTATGATGTCTGGCTGTATAACCTACATTTTCTAGATCGTTATGTTTTCCTCCAGCTCTCACACATCGTTGTGAAGAAGTCGCTCTGAGATATTTTCGGTTCTCTTTACCTAGAAATATATCTTTGAATTGAACCATACCCGCATTTGT
>JGI20159J14440_10001422_pt1 | contig 17190 bp, 13 predicted proteins | sample COG_09_FD_14440 | JGI IMG/M metagenome (IMG submission 14440) | reverse complement strand
GCGCCTTGACTACCATCTCCCTCATGAAATTCAAATCACCCCTCATTGATACCCAAGGCCTCATCGCACTGACGGTGTTCTTGGCGTATTTGGCCTTTGGCATCAGGCTTTAATCTCTTAGCGCCTAAAGATTTCCGAGCAATCAAAAGGCTGCCCCAGCCTTCGCCCAGGTTGCGAGGGTTAGAAAATCTGTGCGACTATCAACGTCCTTGCTCAGGCAGATCAGCTATGAAAATCCTCACTGGCGTCCCCGCCGAGCGTCTCAATGACATCCCCAGCCTAGCCCAAGCGGCAGAACACAACGGGTTTTCAGGCTTATCAACTCAAGAAAACCGTCACAATCCATTTCTACCGCTGGCCATCGCGGCGGTGCACAGCCAGCAGTTGGAGCTGCGAACCAATGTGGCAATTGCCTTCGCCCGCAGCCCAATGGTGGCAGCCGGTCTTGCATGGGATCTGCAATACGCCACAGCCGGACGGTTCGTCTTGGGCCTAGGTAGCCAAGTGAAGGGCCATAACCAGAGACGCTTCAGCGTCCCTTGGTCCCCGCCCGCGCCCCGACTTCGGGAATATATCGAAGCAATCCAAGCGATTTGGGTTTGCTGGCGGGATGGCACACCGCTGCAATATGAGGGTAAGCACTATCAGTTCAGCCTGATGACGCCCAATTTCACGCCCGAGCCACTAACCAGTGCGTTACCCAAGTTACACATAGCAGCCGTTGGGCCCGCCATGATGAAAGTTGCGGCAAGCGCCTGTGATGGCGTCATGCTGCATGCCTTCTGTACGCCAAAGTATTTGACGGAATCCATCCTGCCAGGCATCAACCAAGGCCTCGACGCTCGAGGGTATGCCCGGGCGCAATTTGAGATCTCCGGTGGTGGTTTTGTGGTCACCGGCGCCAACCAAGCCGCTCTCGACAAACAGTTCGAGTGGGTTAGAGCACGAATCGGGTTTTATGGCTCAACCCCCTCTTATTGGCCCGTCCTCGCAAGTCATGGCTTGCAAGACTTAGGCGAAGAGCTCAACGCTTTGTCTAAAGCAGGCCGATGGGATGACATGACTCGGCGGATTTCGGATGACCTCGTTCATGAATTCGCAGCCGTTGCACCCTATGACCGCCTCAAATCCAGCATTGAAGCGCATTTTGGTGGCCTAGTTGATTGCATCAGCTTGCCGGCCGATACCCCGCCCGAGCTCGTTCAGGATTTGAAGACCATTGCTTGCTTATACCAATCGAGTTCAGCATGAATATCGGCGTACTCGGCGGTGGTAGCTGGGGAACCACGGTTGCACATTTATTGTCTCGGCGATACGACGTCACACTTTGGGCTCGAAATTCAGATATTGCGGATGAAATCAACGCCCACCATACCAACGACCGCTATCTTTCATCAGCCCCGCTATCGCCCAAGCTGCAAGCAACCGATCAGTTACAGGCCGCAACGAGGGGTCAATCGGTTTTGGTAATGGCCATACCCGCACAAAATTTTCGAGCGGTACTGACCGATGCCGCACGCTATTTAGACCCTCTGACGCCGATCGTATCTCTTAGCAAAGGTTTGGAGTTTTCAACTGGCGCACGAATGACCGAAATTATTCAAGCCGTTTGTCCTGATCACCCTGCGGCGGTTTTAACCGGCCCCAACCTAGCTCAGGAAATTATGGCGGGTTTTGCGGCGGCAAGCGTGCTGGCAACCCCCAACCCTTGCGATCAAAGTCACTTGCAACGTATTTTCCATTCCCCCTTATTTCGGGTGTATACCAATGAGGATGTCATCGGATGCGAGCTCTGCGGCGTTCTCAAAAACATCATTGCGATTGCCGCGGGCATGAGCGATGGCCTAGGGGCGGGTAACAATACCCGTGCGGCGATCATCACCCGGGGCTTGGCAGAAATGACCCGTCTCGGTTTGGCAATGGGCGCGAAAGCCGAAACGTTTTCAGGACTTGCAGGAATGGGCGACTTGGTCACAACCTGTACCAGCGCGCAATCTCGAAATCATACCGTCGGCTTCAGACTTGGGCAGGGCAACAGCATCGACAGCATCATTCAAGACATGTTTATGGTGGCTGAGGGCATTAAAAGCGCGCCCGCGGTCATGCGGCTCGCTGAGCAATTTGGGGTGGAAATGCCCATTGCAGCGGAGGTTATGCAGGTTGTGACGGGACAACGTGACGTTCAAGGCAGTTTCAAAGCGTTGCTTCGAGCCGGCGTGGGCCGTGAGGATGAGCCTTTCTAGCAGAATCGCAAGTCAAAAATCCGCGCAACAGCGCTCGGAGACCGATTAACCCCTTCCCGGTAAAATCGATCCGGTTTTTGCAGGCGGTTGTTTAAGGCAAAAAGCCCCAAATGCAATTGATAATGATTCTTATTTAGATTAGCATCCCGGTCTCTAAATTAGATCTTGTCGTGTCATGTCCAAACTGTTTCGCTTTATCGGCTGCTGCGGCTGAGTTTAATCGCCGCCCTCAGCACAAGCCTCTTGGCCAACGCTGATGTCTCAGATCAAAAAAGCGCTCAAATTGAAGAAATCACCATTGTTGGCTCGGTTGCAGGGGCAAAGCAGATGACTGGCGCCGCACGCTTTATCGGCCCTGAGCGATTGGAAGCGTTCCATCATTCGGACATCCAAAAAGTACTGCGCGAAGTGCCCGGCGTTTCTCTTCAAATCGAAGATGGTTATGGCTTGCGTCCAAACATCAGCATTCGTGGGGTTGCCAGCGAACGCAGCAGCCGCATTACGTTGCTCGAGGACAACATCTTGATTGCACCGGCGCCTTATTCAGCGCCTTCGGCTTATTATTTTCCAACAATGGGCCGGATGCATGCAGTTGAAGTTTTAAAAGGGCCCGCTGCAATTTCACAAGGGCCTTACACCATCGGCGGCGCCTTGAACCTCGTTTCTACACCCTTCGCCGACCGCGCGAAAATGGATCTGTTTGCAGAGGCCGGAAGCGACGCGACCCAAAGACTGCATTTTACCGCACAGCAACCATTGGGTGATCAAGTTGCCCTGCTGGTCGACGCCCATCATTGGCGTTCTGACGGTTTTCAAGCAATCGATCGCAGTGATCGCAACACAGGTTTATCCATAACCGACTATACCGCCAAGCTGCGAGTGCGATCCAATGATGCACGGCATGAGTGGGTCGCAAAACTGCAAACGACGCAACAATCCTCCAATCAAAGCTACTTGGGCCTGACGGATCAGGATTTCGGGCAATCCCCCACCCGTCGTTATGGTTTATCAGAACTGGATGCCATCGAGACCGATCATCAACAACAGGTGCTCTTTTACCGCTTTAAAATGACACCAACGACCGAGTTAGAGGTCGCGCTGTATAACAATGAGCACGCCCGAAATTGGTTCAAGACCGAAAAACTTGATATTGATGGCAGCCAGGACGCTGATACCTTCGCGGGCAAAAATTGGCTGGCGGTCATTCAAGCGATTAATACCGCGACTGACGCAAGTCTTGCAGAAGACTATCAAAGTATTTTGGACGGCGCCGAGGACACGGCCCCGGGTAGTATCGGACTTCGCGCCAATGCCCGGGAATATTTCTCCCGGGGCGCTCAAGCCAAGCTCACCCACAGCCTTCAGACCGAATCGATCGACTATGATTTTGAGGCTGGTCTGCGCCTGCATAAGGACGGTGAAGACCGACTCCAACGCGATAGCACCTACCATCAAAGCCGAGGCAAACTCCTGCTCGATGACCTCGGGCGCTGGGGTAATGCGGGCAATCAACGACAAACCGCTGAAGCGGTGGCGGCCTATTTTCAAAGCCGTATCACGTTCAAGTCCGTTGTGCTCTCCCGGGCCTGCGCCTAGAGCGGATTCGCCAGGATCGAACGCGCTGGGAAACCCAAGCCAGTCGAACAACCGATCCTGCAGACCGCAGCCTTGATAACCTGCGTGATCAGCGCAGGAACAAAGTGCAGGTACTGCTGCCCGGCATTGGTTTACTATGGCCGCTCACGCCAACGGTATCGGTTGTTGCAGGCGTGCACAAAGGGTTTACAACGCCGAGCAACGCCCCAGGCGTCGAGCCCGAAACCGCAGTGAATTATGAATTAGGGTTTAGAAGCAGTGGGCGAACCGGGCTCGAGGCAATCTATTTCCTCAGCGATTACGACAATCTACTGGGCCAGTGCACAGCATCCTCAGGCGCACAATGCACCCCGGGCGATAGCTTCAACGGCAATGCGGCAACCGTTCAGGGCCTTGAGCTTACCGCGCAACGCGAGTACGCAACCCGCACCGGACTCACCTTTTCGGTGAATCTAAACTACACCTATCTTGATGGCCATTTCGACACTGACATCGCCGACACCGCGTTCTTTGGCGACGTCAGCACAGGCGATCCGATCCCCTATTTACCCCAACATCAGTTACATATTGGCCTTGGATTTCTGACCACGCGCTGGTCACACTTCTTAGACTTTGGCTATCAAGATGCGGTTTGCGTTAAGGCAAGCTGCACGCTGTTTGAAACAACCCAATCACAGGCCACGCTGGATTTGTCCAGCCACTACGAACTGAATGCCCGCACAGCGATTTTTGCAAAGATCGAAAACGTGACGGATCAGAACAATTTGGTGGCGCGCCAACCCTATGGTGCACGTCCTAATCGAGGTCGTTCTATGGCCCTCGGCTTCAGCATTTCGCTCTAAAGATCGGCTAAAGCTGCGTCAGGCATCACCTCTTGACGCGTTTTTTCAAAGAGAAAGTGTCCGACCATCCAGGTTTCGCCACCTTGAAACGCAAACATTTCCTGACAGGCCATGACAAACATTCGCCACCGTTGCCAAAGAATTAACGCTGGATCCGGATTATCCGAGGCCGTCAACGTTTTCAGTATTTCCGCCTTATATTGATCGAGGTTATGCAACCAGGCCGCGCACGTTTTCGCATAATGTTGACCATTGACCACCCACACTTTGCGCTGCTGCAGCTTGCCCTCAAACAGTTTGGGCAAATCCAATGACGGCATTAATCCGCCGGTAAAAAAGTGCCTGGCCATCCAATCTTCCTGGCTGTCGTCTTCAAAAAAGTACGGTTGGTTACGGTGACAAAAAATATGGAAGAACAACAATCCGTCCGACACCAGCCAGCTTGAAACCTGGTCCAGCAGGCGCTGGTAGTTGCGCATATGTTCAAACATTTCAATCGACACCACTCGATCGAATTGCCCGTCCGGTTCAAAGTTGTTCATGTCCTGGGTCAACACCGTAATATTGGTCAGACCTCTGGCCTGTGCCTCAGCCTCGATAAACTGTCTTTGGGAGTGCGCGTTGCTCACCGCCGTAATGTTGCTATCGGGAAAGGCTTCAGCCATAAACAATGTGAGTGAACCCCATCCGCACCCCAACTCCAAAATTTGTTGATTCGGCCCCAGTTGCGCGCGCTCGCAGGTCAGTTTCAGCATCGCCTCCTCTGCCTCGGCAAGGCTGGCATTGCCTTGCTCATAGAGCGCGCAACTGTACTTGAGACGAGGGCCCAACATGCGCTGAAACACAGCCGTTGGCACTTCATAATGTTGGTGGTTCGCATCCGTTGTCCCGACGGCCAATTCAGAAGCCCTCATTGACGCAACAAAGGCTGCCTTGCCTGCGGGCGTCGCATTCACCTTATCCTGCACGAGTCGCTTAACCAGCAATCGCCGCATCCCCACCCTCAGCAAGACATCCGGGATCCTACCGCGCTCTGCCCAGTCCACTAAATTAATCATGTGCTGCCACCTCAAGTTGAAATCCCGGTAAATGTAGCTGCATATGCACACAGCCGATTGCACGCTGCCGAAACCCCGCTTCGCAATAACAGAAATAGTAGCGCCACATGCGCAGGAACGTCTCGGACAATCCGAGCGCCTGAATTTCGCCTAGATTCGCCTCGAAAGCGTCACGCCATCGCGCCATGGTCAGCGCGTAGTGCGGCGTTAAGTCTTCGAGCCCATATAATCTAAAGCCTGCTCGATCGGCAGCGCTCACCGCCACCAACGCCTTGACGCTCGCCAATGCGCCCCCAGGGAAAATATAGCGCTGTATAAAATCAACCGAACGCTTGGCTGACTCAAATTGTTCTTCCGCAATCGTTATGCTTGCAACAACATGCTGCCACCCGGCTTGAGCAGGCTCGCGCAAACCTCAAAGAACTGCGGCAGATAGTCTAGCCCCACGGCTTCAATCATCTCGATTGACACGAGCTTGTCATACCGGCCTTCAAGGCTTCGATAATCAGATTGTAATAACGTCACTTGGTCCTCAAGACATGCGGCTTCAACACGCGCCTTGGCTTTTTCAAACTGCGCTTTCGAAATCGTGGTTGTGGTGACTCGGCAGCCATAGTTACGCGCAGCAAAACAGGCAAAACCGCCCCAACCCGTGCCAATTTCCAGGAGGTGGTCCGAGGCGCTGAGCTTTAGTTTCTGACAGATCAGGTCCATTTTCTGTTCTGAGGCTTCCCCCATCGATTGCGTTGCATCCTGAAAATACCCCGAGGAATACATCATCGTGTGATCTAGAAATTGCTCAAAAAAGCGATTCCCCAGATCGTAATGCGCTGCAATATTGCGCTTGCTTTGCGCAGGCGTATCCCGATTGAGCCAATGCTGCACCCGCAACATCGGCTTTTTGAAAACGGCCCAACCCCCATCCAAGTTGCCTAAGACGTCACGATTCTTCAAAAATAGCTCAAGGGTGGCCAAGAGGTCTGAACACGCCCAATCGCCATCCATATAAGCCTCGGCCGCGCCAAGCGAGCCCCCTAAGGCCATCGATTGGTAGGCCTTTGGCGACACAATGGTAACCGTTATCAGCTCCTGCTCTGGCGCGGATCCCACATCAAGCAGCTGGGTCTTCCCCTCGTAGAGCTTTAAGCGTCCAACCGTGATTTTCGATAGCACCGTCAAAATTCGTGGCCGCCAGACGCTGAACGGCAGGTTCTTATCAGCCCCTATGACCCTGCTGTGATCATTATTGATCGTCATACTTGCACCTATCGATTCTGATTGGGGTGACTGTAAAAAGGCACCTGCTTTAAAAACAATTTCAACGCTTGCCAATAAATTCTACCGATGATCTGCAGCGTGTGAAATGGGCGGGTCAAACAATACCGCCTGATATTGCTTGATGAAAAGCGCTGCGCACCTAGGTTAAAACTAGCGCTAAAAAATACCTGCCCCAGCCGACTCACTTGGATCTGGGCGCGGCAGGCGGCGTCGGGCGCAGATAATTGCCAATGGTATTGGGTATTCATGGGCATAAAGGGCGAAACATGAAACTGTTTTGGCGACGTCATGTCAGCGCTTATGGGCACCACATAAACGTAACGCTCATTCCAAGGCGTGTTGTGTACTTCCGCCACCACCTGAGTCAAGTGATCATCTTCAAAGCAGTAAAACAATGCAATGGGGTTCATTAAAGTGCCAAAGGATCGCCAATTCGCCAGCAACGCAATCTGGCCATTAAACGTGACACCGGTCTTTTCCTTAATTTGATGAATAACCTCGTCTCGAAGCGTCCGAGACGAAGGCAGATAATCTTGCCGGTGGAAGCTGACCCAATTGAATCGTTCATGGGATAACAATTGCGAGCGCGCGCAGAGCGTGGGAATGGCCTCAAGATCACAGTAGAAGGTCGCAAAGTTATAATCAAACCGATGCGCTTTCGGTGTGCTCCTGGCATGGGTCAACGCGCCTTCATAGATCGCCGCCTCAAGCACCATTGGCAACCAACGCATCAACCACCCGCAGGCCGCTAACGACCCCGTCTTCGTGAAACCCATACCGCCAATAAGCACCACAGTAATGGGTGCGACCGACACCCGAAATTTCCCCATGGCGGCCTTGGGCCGCCAGCATTGCCGCATCAAAAACCGGGTGCTCGTAATGCACGCGTTTCAGCACGAGGTTCTCATCAATCGTGCCCGCATCATTCAAGGTCACCAGCACCGGTTGCGTCGAGGCAAAACCTTGTAGCCGATTCATGTAGTAAGTCAGACTGGCTTGGGTTGCGCCGAGTGGCGCATGATAGTTCCAGCTCGCCCAAACCTCAGGGCGCACCGGCATGACACTTGCGTCCTGATGCAGGACCACCTCATTACCTGAATACCCCATCGCCCCGAGCACGTCACGCTCCGCCTTTGAAGCATCGGTTAATAACGCGAGCGCTTGCCCTGAATGACAAGCAAACACAACCTCATCGAACGCTTCAACGGTTGCCCCTGCTGTGACCCAAACGCAGGTCTTCTCGCGCGTGACGGCCCGCACGGGACACCCTAATCGCAGGTCCTGCAATCGATTCCGAATCACGTTGACATATTGATCAGAGCCGCCCTGAACGACATACCACTGAGGGCGATTCACAAGATCCAGCAACCCATGATGATTAAAAAACTGGCTCAGCATGCCAATTGGAAACGCCAAGATACCGTCATCGCCAGTGGACCAAATAGCAGCCGCCATCGGCACTAAGTAATCAAATATGAAGGCGTCCCCAAACTTTTCGCGCCGACAAAAATCAATCAACGGTTCCGGGTCAGTCGCAAGTACCAACCGAGCGATGCGGTTAAACCTTACAATATCCCTTAGCATCTTCCAGAAACGTGGCCGAAACAGATTCGATTTTTGGGCGAATAAGGTTTTAAAACTGTGACCGTTATATTCTAAGTTTGGGCGCTTCAGGCTAAAGCTCATCTCAGTCGGCTGACCCTCGCAGCCTAAGCGTGCCAGTAANGCCATAAAATTGGGGTAGGTTCGATCGTTGTAGACAATAAACCCCGTNTCGATTGCCCGCGAGCACCCCTCAATCTCAAGTTGGTGGGTTTGAGTGTGNCCNCCCAGATAATCATTTTGCTCAAAGAGCGTGATCTCAAATTGCTCAGAAAGCCGTTCGGCAACCGTCAGACCCGAAATTCCGCCGCCCACTATCGCAATCTTTTTCATCGATGAACCTTTGTACAACTGGACTTTACGCCAAACGAGGCCTTTCATTGTGCCTGACAGGCCTCGAATCACAACCCCTTACCGGTCTGGTTTTCGGACGATAATCCGGTTTAAAACGCGAAGATTGGCTGTGGCACAAACGCAGACTTGCCGCGCCGGCAAAGNCGATGATCAGCTCGNCCATCGCAGACNCATCACCCGGCTGCGGTTAATGTTGTGAGCAACTGCTTGTCAGGTTGCGCCCGCCCTCCTGCCAAAACCGCGCCCGCCCGCTTGCCAAAACCGCGCCAAGTAACATCATCAGAGCCGTGATCACTTGACCCTTATGGTTACCCACTTATACTGCAGGCATGCATGGATTAACCCAACAACAACTAGACCTGGTCACGCGAAAGAGTTCAGCCCAAGCTTGGCGCATTGTACTGTCGGATTGGGTACTGATCGCGAGCGCGCTCAGTGCGGCTGCGCTGCTGCCAAACCCAGTCACTTACGTGCTGGCAATCCTTGTGGTTGGCTGCCGCCAACTCAGTCTCGGCATTATTGTTCACGAGACCGGCCATCAAACCTTTTTCGAATCAAAACCCTTGAACGATTTTGTGGGCCGNTGGCTATCCGGCTATTGGGTGTTTTCAAGCAAAACCGATTACATGAAGGGCCATTTACGACACCATCANCTTGCCGGAACCCTNGATGATCCGGATCTCAAAAACTATGCGGCGTATCCNGTGAGCAAAAAAAGTTTTCGGCGCAAAGTTTGGCGCGACCTATCCGGGCAAACTGGCTGGCGACGGCTGCGGTCTATTGGCCGCTCGATTGTCCGGTATAACACGTTGAACGCGGAAGGCCAGCGCGTCGTTCGCGGCGGGCTCATTACCAATATCGCCTTTCTAGGACTGCTCACGGCGCTTGGCCAACCTTGGCTTTACCTTGTATGGGTCGGCGCGTTCGTCTCCACCCACATGTTGAGCACAAGACTGCGCCAGATTGGCGAACATGCGGCGGTACCGAACGGACAAAGCCTTGACCCTCGAGACCATACCCGCACCATTTTGACGAAATGGTGGGAGCGGCTTTTGATCGCCCCCCACCAAATTGGCTACCACCTTGAACATCACTTACTACCGTCGGTTCCGATTTACCGACTGCCAACGCTCCATAAAATGTTGGTCGACAATGGCTATCTCGCATCCGATCTGGTGATCACGGGTTATCCAAGTCTTATAAGACGCGTCACCCACTAGCGTCCGATCTTGAAAGACTGATGATTGGTGGTCGTTCAGGCGAAGGCCGTTATCAACGTGCTTAACGTCATGCGTTCGGCGCTTGTCTGGTGCGCGACAGGCTGACTAAAAACACATCGAGCCGGCAGTGCCCATCAGGGTGATGGGATGACAACCCAGCCAACAACCTCACAGGCCTTAACGGCATCAAAAAGCGCGTTTACGCAGTATTTTAAAGGTTAGCAGGATTCCGCTATAACAACCTGCCCCGACGCCTGGGCTTCACTGCCAAGATGAGTCCACTTGATCCGAACTGCGGACGCCTCACTCCAGCGATTCAGCGCGCACTTTGTCTTGAATTTCCTCGCGGTGGACCGACACCTCTTTGGGCGCCTTGATGCCCAACCGAACTTGGTTTCCTTTAGACCCTAACACTGTCACCTCGATCTCCCCCCCGATGACAAGTGTTTCTCCCACCTTTCTGCTGAGAATGAGCAATCTAGCCTCCTTTGGCCTGCGCTCTTTGATTTCCTACTGAAACCAGAAATCGACGCTTTATTTCGATCCTAACCGAAATCTAGCTGCCTTACATCAGACAAATTAAAAGGATCATGGCCAATGCCGAGCGCAGTCGTTCAAATGCTTTCGCACGCACAGGCACGATTGATAGGTGGTTTGTGTAAGCGATAGAAAAGCGGCCGTCCATCTTATAGACAATACGATCAGACCGGGTTGGCCCTTCACAGCAAACAACTTTAATTCAACCCGAGCTAAACTGCCGGACTTACGCCGACTCAGCGCCAAGATCCGCCTCGAGACCAAAGCCTGCGTGCAAGGCCCGAACCGCAAGTTCTAAGTACTTTTCATCGATCACGACTGAAATCTTAATCTCAGAAGTTGAAATCATTTGGATATTAATAGACTCTTTCGCCAAAATATCGAACATCTGCGCCGCAACCCCCGCATGCGAGCGCATGCCCACCCCGACGATCGACAACTTTGCGATTCGTTCATCGCCCAAAACCTCTTGCGCACCAATTCTCTCGGAGACCGCTGTCAAAATAGATTGGGCCAATTCAAAATCTGCGCGCGCAACCGTAAAGGTAAAGTCAGTACTAAAATCGGCGCCAATATTTTGGACAATCATATCGACTTCAATATTAGCTTCACTAATCGGCGCTAGGATGCTGGAGGCGATCCCCGGTTGATCTTTCACGCCTCGCAAGGTCAACTTGGCTTCATCCCGGGTAAACGCGATCCCTGAAATCAAAGGCGCTTCCATCATAATATTATCCTCGGCGGTGATTAGCGTTCCTGCAACATCATTAAAACTAGAGAGCACTCTGAGCGACACCTGATTCTTATTCGCGATCTCAACGGCGCGCGTATGCAACACCTTGGAGCCGGAACTGGCGAGCTCCAACATTTCTTCAAAGGTAATCCGCGTCATACAGCGCGCCTCAGCCACGACTCTGGGATCGGTCGTATAAACACCATCGACATCCGTAAAAATCTGGCATTCATCGGCATTCAATGCCGCGGCAACCGCCACGGCAGTTGTATCGGAGCCGCCCCGACCTAATGTCGTCGTCCAGCCATTGGGTGCAACGCCCTGAAAACCGGCAATGACCGGCACAATATTGTTTGATAAATCACGCTCGAGCTCGTCGGTTTCGACACTCAGCACCCGCGCCCGACTGTGCGCCTCATCGGTGAGTATTCGCACTTGATGGCCTTGATACGACTTGGCCGCAAGCCCCTTTTTTAACAACATCATTGCCAAAAGGGAGATTGTGACTTGCTCACCGGTTGCCAACAGCACATCCAACTCCCGGCGCGTTGCAAGCGATTGGAAGTCGACCGACTCAGCCAGCGTAACCAGCCGATCGGTTTCGTGGCCCATGGCAGACACCACGAGCACTGCTTCATGCCCGGCTTTCTGAACCCGCTGAACACGATCAGCGATGCGCTCTAAGAGCGCAATATTCGCAACCGACGTGCCACCAAATTTCATGACAAAACGCGCCATGATCAACCCTCTTTATAACGAATTAACGAAACACTCACGGCTCAGGCGTTAAGCCGAGCCCCAATTCTATGTTGGATTCTAGCCAAGACGAGCCGCTAGATACCCTTCAACGGATGCCAAAGCAGCTGGCAGCGCATCCACATCACTGCCGCCTGCTCGGGCCATGTCCGGTCGACCACCGCCCTTACCACCGACTTGCTGCGCAATATGGTTGACCAGCTCACCCGCATGCACTTGCCCAGTGAGGTCCTTCGTGACGCCCACCACGAGCGCAATTTTACCCGCTTGTGCTGTTGCAAGCACCACGACCCCGCGGCCCAATTTATTTTTGAGCTGATCCAACGCATCCGGAAGACTTTTTGGATCGACGCCATCAATTAAATTCACTAAAACGGGAATCCCTTGAACCTCAAACACCGCATCGGCAGCATCCAGAGACTCACCGCTCACCAGCTTCGTATTCAAAGCCGCAACCTCTTTTTCAAGGCGTCGATTGTGATCCATTACTTGTTCCAGACGCGCCAAGGCGGCACCTCGATCCGTTTTAAGCGCGACTGAAACCGCGTTGGCGAAGGCATCTGTTTCTGCAATTGCACTGAGTGCCTGTTCACCAACAACCGCTTCTATTCTGCGAACACCAGAGGCGATGCCCTGCTCTGACAGGACTCTGAGCAACCCAAGATCACCGGTTCGCAGCGCATGGGTGCCGCCGCAAAGTTCCATCGAGAAGCCATCCCCCATCGTCAAAACTCTCACGGATTCAGAGTATTTTTCACCGAACAGCGCCATGGCACCGCGTTCCTTTGCAGCGTCAACACTCATCACATCCGTCGAGATCGGGGTATTTTTCAATATCTCCTGATTACAAAGATGTTGAATCTCCTGCAGCTCTTGGGCCGTTACCGCTTCAAAATGAGAGAAATCAAAACGCAGACGATCCGCTGAGACCAGAGAGCCGCGCTGATTAACATGATCCCCCAGCACCGCGCGAAGCGCAGCATGCAACAAATGCGTCGCTGAGTGGTGGCGTGCGGTGTTTTGTCGAACGCTCGGTGCAACCACCGCTTGCAATTGATCACCAATCCCAAGTGCACCGGTTTCACTGTGGCAATAGTGCACGATGGCACTACCAGATTTCTTAGTATCTACCACCGTCAGTACAACCCCATCCGCGATCAAGCTGCCTTGGTCACCCACTTGGCCCCCGCTTTCTGCGTAGAACGGGGTTTTATCCAGCACGACTGACACGACGCCTTCCCCTGACCAGCTGTCAACAAAGCCGTGGCCATCATGAATCGCAACAACCGATGCGGTCAGATCCAACGTCTCGTAGCCTAAGAAGGCCGTCACCGCATCGATTTCAAAGTCTTCAACGCCTTCGCCTTGAAATTTACTGGCTGCTCGGGCGCGATTTCTTTGCTCTGACATTTCCGACTCAAACCCCGGCATGTCCAGCAACAGATTGCGTTCTCGGGCAATATCCCCGGTTAAATCGGCGGGGAATCCGTAGGTATCGTAAAGTTTGAAGATGACCGCTCCAGGAATGACTGGATCCGTAAGGCCCGCAATGGCCTCATCCAATATGCGCATCCCTTGATCGAGGGTTAGGGCAAACTGTGTTTCTTCTTTTAAAACGATTCGTTCAATCTGATCACTGGTTTTGATCAGCATCGGATAGGTCTCACCCATTTCAGCCACGAGCACAGGAACCAGCTCATGAAAGAAGGGTTTGGTTGCGCCAAGGGCATGACCATGACGCAGGGCCCGACGCATGATCCGGCGCATTACGTACCCTCGGCCTTCATTCGACGGCAACACGCCATCACAGATAAGAAATACCGAGGACCTCAAATGATCCGCAATCACCTTGAGCGACGGTATTTGTAAATCACGGACCCCCAACACTTCAGCAGCCTTCACGATCACCGGTTGAAACAAGTCGGTATCGTAATTGTTGTGCTCGGATTGCATCACCGCCGCTAAACGCTCTAGCCCCATCCCAGTGTCGACACAGGGACTGGGCAGCGGCGTCAGCGTGCCATCGGCGCTGCGATCATATTGTGTAAAAACCAGATTCCAGATTTCAACAAATCGATCTAAGTCATCATCTTCTGATCCCGGCGGACCACCCGGGATCGCCTCGCCGTGATCGTAAAAAATCTCAGAGCAGGGCCCACACGGCCCTGTGTCACCCATCGTCCAAAAATTGTCTTTATCCCCCATCCGGGTCATTCGATCCGCTGGAAACCCAATCTCATTGACCCAAATCGCATGGGCCTCATCATCGCTGTCGTGAATGGTCACCCAGAGCTTGTCTCTTGGGATCTTGAGCACTTCCGTTAAGAATTCCCAGGCAAAGGCAATCGCTTCAGATTTAAAGTAATCCCCGAAACTGAAGTTGCCCAACATTTCGAAAAAAGTATGGTGCCTTGCGGTATACCCGACATTATCGAGATCGTTATGCTTGCCGCCGGCACGGATGCAGCGCTGGCAACTAACCGCTCGGGTGTAACCACGATTCTCAAGCATGGCGAACGCATCTTTAAATTGCACCATGCCTGAATTGGTAAATAACAGTGTTGGGTCATTGTCAGGCACCAGGGATGCCGACTCGACAACGGTATGACCTTTGGATTCGAAAAAATCTAGGTAGGCTTTTCTAATGGCTTCGCTGTTCATACTCGGTCTCCGCAAGACATCTGATCACCGCCTCATCGCGGCCCCAAGGGCAGATCATCAAACGGTCTATTATAAGGCAGCTGAGATATGTTCATAGCGAAATCCGCGCTGCTGAAGAAACCGACTCCGCTTTGCTCGCTCTTTTTGATCGATGCTCGCAGATTCCGCCACTTCCCCGAAGCGCTTCTGCAACACCGTTGCCGCGAGCGCACCCCAATCCGGTGCTTGACGCCTAAAGGCCGTATCGATGTCATAGCCTGTGAGCCCTTTCTGCATCATTTCACTCCGGATTTTCATTGGGCCCTGACCCCGCTGGACCCGATACCGGACATAGGCCTCCGCCATGCGCGTGTCATCTTGCAAACCCTGTTCTTGCAGTCGCTCGATCACCTCATCGAGTAACGCGGCCTGCTCGGGAAATCGACGACTTAGTTTTTGTTTGAGTTCAAAGGCTGTCTGTTCACGCTGGGCCAGCAAGTTGAGCGCAGACCGACGCAGCATCGCGCGCGCGGTCGCCTCAACCTCAGCGGCGTCCGATTCACCCAGCAAACGACTTGCTGATTCTACGTCGTCAGGTTCGCCGCTGGGGCCGGCCGCGTCGGATAGATCCGTTGACGGCGCGGCTTTTAGATTTGAAGCGTTTGGCCTGCGACGTGTTTGTTTAAACGGTTTTCGGTTTGAGGCGGGGCTGGCGCCGGCGACCGAGATCTCCGCAAGAATCTCTGAAGCTTGAGAAGACTCTTTTTCCCAGTGCCCCTCCGACGGTGACTGATTTGTCCCAAGGGGCGGCTTTAACCCTTTCGATTTTTCCTCGATCGCCTTGATCGCACGGCGGAGCGCAGCGGTCGTGGGTTCATCCGCCAACTGCCGCTCCTTTGACTCGCGCCAAAATGCCGTTCTCCAAAACCGATGACCTCACATTGCCGGCTTTAACTGACGATCGCCTCATCAATTGGCGCTTCTTCCACGACTGCAGACTGATCATTGAGCAACTTTGCACGAATGATGCCTTCGATCTCTTCACCGAGCGCCGCATGTTCGGTCAGGTATTCGCAGGCATTCTTCTTGCCCTGGCCAATTTTATCCCCTTTGTAGCTATACCAAGCGCCCGCTTTATCCACCAACCCGAGTTGAACGCCCATATCAACGACTTCACCCATACGATAAATCCCCTTACCGTACATAATTTGAAATTCAGTTTGCTTGAAGGGCGGCGCCACTTTGTTCTTGATGACTTTTACACGGGTTTCATTGCCCACAATCTCGTCGCCCTCTTTAATCGCGCCAATACGACGGATGTCGAGTCGAACAGAGGCATAAAATTTCAATGCATTTCCGCCGGTGGTGGTTTCTGGGCTGCCGAACATGACGCCAATTTTCATTCGAATCTGGTTGATAAAAATAACCAAGGTGTTCGAATTTTTAATGTTGCCTGCCATTTTTCGCAACGCCTGACTCATCAGCCTTGCTTGTAACCCAACATGATGGTCTCCCATATCACCTTCGATTTCAGCCTTCGGCGTTAATGCCGCGACCGAGTCGATGACGACGACATCGACTGCGCCGGATCGAACGACCATGTCGCAGATCTCGAGTGCTTGTTCGCCGGTGTCTGGCTGGGAAACCAAAAGATTTTCGATATCCACACCAAGATTTTGCGCGTAGATCGGGTCTAACGCGTGCTCGGCATCAATAAACGCGCAGGTACCGCCCGCTTTCTGCGCTTCGGCGATGACCTGCAGCGTTAACGTGGTCTTACCTGAAGACTCAGGACCATAAATTTCTACAATACGGCCCTTAGGCAATCCGCCAATTCCGAGGGCAACGTCGAGCCCGAGCGAGCCCGTTGAGATTGAGGGGATTTGGACTTGGGGGGTGTCACCCAACCGCATCATTGCGCCTTTCCCAAACTGGCGTTCTATCTGTGTGAGTGCAGCATCTAGCGCTTTATCTTTGTTGGCATCCCGTGCAGTGGTCGCTTCCATTTTTACTTCTCCATTTCAAGTCATCGGCAACTTTAACGCGGCCTTTGTTACTGGTCTGTGCACAAATCGCCCTGCGATCTGTAGGTTGATACGCTTGAACATCCAACCCGGGTCGAAGGGCGGCTGTTGTCTTATTTTTTGTTTCTTGTTTCTTGTTTCTCTTTTAATTTTTCTTTTTTCTTGTTTTTTATTTCTTGCTGATTCTTGCTGCCGGCTTCTTGCTTCTTGCTTCCTACTTCCTACTTCCTACTTCCTACTTCCTACTTCCTACTTCCTACTTCCTACTTCCTACTTCCTACTTCCTACTTCCTACTTCCTACTTCCT
>JGI20159J14440_10001417_pt1 | contig 17214 bp, 18 predicted proteins | sample COG_09_FD_14440 | JGI IMG/M metagenome (IMG submission 14440) | reverse complement strand
ATAGGTGGCGCGGAAGATACTGCGGAAGCTAAGATGAGAATTATGGCGGAGTGTGGTATTCATGTGGCTCAATCGCCTGCTGATATTGGCGAAACAATGGCTAAAGTATTGAATGGATAAGTTGACACTTGCCATAATAAAAAAGCCNTCGACTTGTCGAAGGCTTTTTTTATGCACTCAATATCAGGAAGAGAACTAAGATGAGAAGCAAGAATTCAAATTGACGAGAGACTCTTTGCGCAGCTTTCAAAAATATATTCATGATGCTTCTGTTTTGGTTTACAACTAATCAATAAAATGTATGTGTTTATTGGTCGATGCTTAGTTTAAGAGGGGCCACCTTTCGTAGCTCCGAATCCAAGAGACTCAACTAAATCAGAATATTGAATCCTTACTGACATTGTCAAAGTTGAAGTTTATAGTTGCGCAATACAATACCTAGTTTTGGGTATTTTTGACTGCCCTTTTTAAGGACATAAAAAAATCGAACACCACAATTGGTATTCGACTTTAGAATCTTTTATAAAGCAGTAGGCCTACTTAGCGTAGTTCACAGCCCTCATTTCGCGAATGACCGTTACTTTGATTTGCCCTGGGTATTGCATCTCTTTTTCAATCTTCTGAGAAATATCAAATGAGAGTTGTCCAGCCGTAGCATCGCTGACCGATTCAGCATCTACCATGACACGTAATTCACGACCAGCTTGAATGGCATAGCATTTATTTACCCCCTCAAAGTCTAAGGCAAGGGCCTCAAGGTCTTTTAATCGTTTGATATATGATTCCATCACCTCACGTCTTGCTCCAGGTCTTGCTCCTGATATAGCATCACAGGCTTGAACGAGAGGAGAGATCATAGAAGTCATTTCTACTTCATCATGGTGGGCTCCTATGGCATTGCAGACTTCTGGGTGCTCTTTATACTTTTGAGCCAGCTCCATCCCCAATACTGCATGAGGGAGTTCTGGCTCTTCATGCCATACTTTGCCAATATCATGTAGTAGGCCTGCTCGTTTCGCTCGTTTTGTATTTAGCCCCAATTCTGAGGCCATGGTGGCACAAAGGTTGGCAACCTCACGCGAATGTTGCAGTAGGTTTTGACCGTAGGATGATCTGAAGCGCATACGTCCGACCATCTTAATTAGCTCTGGATGAAGGCCATGAATACCAAGGTCAATGACTGTTCTTTCGCCAATTTCGGAGATCTCGTCATCTATATTTTTTATGGTCTTGGCTACAATTTCTTCAATACGGGCAGGGTGAATCCTTCCGTCTGTTACGAGTCGATGCAAGGAAAGTCTCGCAACCTCTCGTCTTACTGGGTCGAAGCCAGATATAATAATTGCTTCTGGCGTATCATCGACAATAATCTCTACACCTGTTGCGGCTTCTAAGGCACGAATATTTCGTCCTTCACGTCCGATAATTTTACCTTTGATATCATCACTCTCTATGTTGAAAATAGAGACACAGTTCTCAATGGCATGCTCAGTCGCTGTCCTTTGAATGGATTCGATGACAATTTTCTTGGCCTGTTTGGCACCTGAAAGCTTGGCCTCATCTATGATGTCTTTTATGAGCGCTGAAGCTTTTGAGTCAGTCTCATCTTTGAGTGTTTGGATGAGTTGTGCACGTGCCTCGTCAGCTGAAAGGTTAGCCACTTTCTCAAGTGCCTTTACTTTTTCGGCAACTTTACTTTCTAATTCCTCTTTTCGTTTTTTGATGATTCCCAGCTGCGCCTCAACGTTCTCTTTCATGCTATCGAGTTCGACTTCTTTGCGACTAATGCTTTCCTGAAGGCTAGAGACTTTGGATTCTCTTTGCTTCAGTTTATTCTCGTTAGCGATGATTTGATTTTTCTTGCGATTGGCTTCTTCTTCAAAGTCGGCCTTGAGTTTAAGGTATTTCTCGCGTGCTTCAAGAATCTTATCTTTCTTGATGCTTTCAGCAGTAAGTTCAGCTTCTTTGATCAGTAGCTTACCTTTTTCCTCTATTTCTGAAACGGCTTTTTTATTGACTTTTTCCAAAGCCACGCGTCCCAAGTAAAGTCCTATAGCCAATGCTCCCGCAGCTACTAGTACTAGTGTTAGTGTTTCTCCCATAGGTATTTATCATCTAAACAGGAGAAGAAATATGGAGTTGAAATTGAGCCTAAGAGATGGCGTCTTTGATCATTTGATTAAGTGATTGAATTTTGTCTTCAGTGGTGCTATCAATTGCACCTGAAGACTCTTCCCCTTTCAATTTGGAAACCATGCAGTCAAAAGCGACCATGGCTAACAAATCTTCTTTATCGTCAATACCGAACTTTTCTCGATATGATTTTAATTGATCATTGATGTATTTACCAGCAGTACGTACCCGTTCTTCTTCGTCCGGTTTCACCTTCATTGGGTACTCACGGTCTCCTATTTTTAATCTTACTGATAGAAGATCCATCTATTTATGTGGCTTAGCTCAGATGCGAAATGCACCTGTCTATCTCTTTAATGTATTCGTTTAACTTATTTTTCAACTCAGCAGATTCTTCCTTCTCTACTGTAGTGCTCGATACAATTTTAGCGATTTTATGCTGATTTTGAAAATTAACTAATTGTGCCTTCAAACCATCAACTTCTGATTGGAGCTGATCACTTTTCTGTTGCAGCTGATCTTTTGCTTCTCTTTCTTTTTGTTGTGATAGAATGAGTGACTTAAGATTAGTCTCAAGATCTTGAAGCTTTTGATCAATTGTTTCAGCGGCCATTATTTTCTAATTATTGCACCTAGTTCTTTTTCAAAACCTTGAATCAGTCTGTTCATCGTTTTGTCGATGACTTTGTCGTTCAAGGTTTTTTCTTGGTCCTGTAAGAAGAAGCTGATGGCGTATGCTTTTTGGTTTTCGCCTATCTTATCTCCCTCATAAACATCGAAGACACTTGTTCTTGTGATCAATTGTCTTTCTAGTTTCATAGACAGTCGTCTAATCTGGTCAAAATTTATGGCTTTGTCAACTACTAATGACAAGTCTCTCTTTACTTCTGGAAATTTTGAGATGGGTTTGAAATCAACTTCTAGTGGGTAGAGTGATTTGAGAAAGTCCCAATCAATGTCTGCCATAAAGACCTCTTGCTTAACGTCACATAGCTTGGCGAGTTTGGAACTCACCTTTCCCATGGTAAGAAGAGGCTTCTTACGGGTAGAGACGGTAAGGCCATAAGCAAAGAGATCGCTTTCAGCTTCAGATGTCTCATAGATATGGACTCCAAATTTATTCAACAATTGACTTACAGTTTTTTTCAGATCGAAGTAGTGAGTTGCTCTCTTCTTTTCTAACCAGTTTTCGTCAACATTCTCGCCAGTCACAAAAATGACAAGTCTTTCTTTCTCTTTATATTTTTCGTTGACCTTGTGGTAGGTCTTGCCAAACTCAAACAGGCTAAGGTTAGTCTGTCTACGCTTCACATTTTTTTCGATTACTTCTAGGCCATTGAAGAGCAGGCTTTGGCGCATTACATTGAGCTCTTCACTTAAGAAGTTTAGTATCTGTACGTTTTCGTTGTCGTCAAGGCTTTCGGTAGCTTCGGCATAAGTATGCTTAGTCAGCGAGTTAGTCACGATTTCATTGTAACCAGCCCCAGATAGTATTCTAGATACTTCTAACTCAATGGCATCGGCATCCCTTTTCGGGAATTCACTAAGGAAAGTACTGCTTAGGGTGTCTTTTAATTCGATGTTGTTATATCCGTAAATTCTCAAAACCTCTTCAACGATATCCGCCTCTCTTTGGACATCAACTCGATATGGAGGAACGATAGCTGTGAATCCTTCTTTGGTTTCATCGGTTATGACTATGTCTAGGCTGATAAGTATCTCCTTGATTTCGTCATTGGAAAGCGTCTTTCCGATGAGCCTATTGATACCTCTGAAGGTAACCGGTACCTCAAAGTTTTTAATCTCACTTGGATAAAGATCAGTGATTTCAGAGCTCACCTGACCGCCAGCTACTTCTTGAATAAGTAGAGCTGCATACTTAAGTGCATATACCGTAATGTTCGGGTCAGTACCTCTTTCATACCTAAAGCTCGCGTCCGTCTTCAGTTGATGGGTTTGCGCAGTTTTTCTAATATAGTCGGGTGAGAAATATGCGCTCTCCAGGAAAATATCGGTTGTCTTTTCAGTTACTCCAGATTTCATTCCTCCAAAGACGCCTGCTATACACATGCCTCCCTCAGCATTACAGATCATAAGGTCCCTTTCAGCAAGGACTCTTTCTTTCTCATCCAGTGTAGTGAATTTTGTTCCTGCAGGCATAGTCTTGATAACTACGCGATCGCCTGTTATGGAAGCGGCATCAAAGGCATGCATCGGTTGGCCAAGACCATGTAAGACATAATTCGTTACATCAACCACATTGTTGGTGGGGTTAATGCCAATGGCGTTAAGTTTAGATTTAAGCCAGTCTGGTGATTCCTTGACAGTAATTCCAGATATCGTAAGTCCAGAATATCTTGGGCATGCGTCAGCGTTTTCAACGGTTACCGCTATCATACGGTCGGTGTTGTTTACCTTGAAGGCATCCACTGAAGGCATCTGGATGTTTCTTTTGAAGAGCGCTTTTAAGTCACGGGCTGTACCTAAGTGAGATGCTGCGTCAGCACGGTTGGGTGTAAGGCCAATTTCGTAGACATATTCTGATGTTAGATCGAAATAGTCAGCGGCAGGAGTTCCATTGGGCAGATTCGTGTCAAGCACGAGAATACCATCATGACCTGCTCCAAGGCCGATTTCATCTTCGGCACAAATCATTCCTTCTGATACTTCGCCTCTAATCTTAGCTTTTTTGATATTGAATGGTTCACCAGTTGAGGGGGAAAGCATGGCATTAACTGTGGCGACTATTACTTTTTGTCCGATAGCCACATTAGGTGCGCCACAGACAATTGGAGATGGCTCTTCCTGCCCAATGTCAACGGTTGTTACATTGAGGTTATCCGCATTTGGGTGTTTGGTGCAAGTCAGGACTTCACCTACCACTAGCCCTTTAAGGCCTCCTTTAACACGCTCTACCTCTTCGAGCCCTTCGACCTCAAGTCCAGAGTGAGTCAACAGGTCACCAATTTCCTTTGGGGACTCTGGTAAGTCAATGAATTGTTGTAGCCAATTGAGAGAAATCTTCATGGATATTGAATTGCTCGGATTAAAAGAAAGCCAAAATTAAGGATTTAGCTTTTTGATTTAGTGCTTTAGTCAACTTTATAAAGCTTTTCCCCAGCTTCAATGGCTAAGGTTAGCATGTTCTCTCGCGGAGGAATCGGACAGCTATACTCTACATTGAAGTGGCAATAGGGGTTATAGGCGTTGTTAAAGTCTATAGTGACTGCATTTGTATTTCGAAATTGCACATCTACATAGCGGCCACCACCATATGTTTCTCTTGCACTCGTGTCATCCGCAAACATTAATGAAAGTTTGTTTGGGTCCTTTTCTTCCCAATCTTGGTAAAGAATCACACGTTGTTCACTATTGTCGAGTTCGAAGTCAGCATAGGCGAAAGGAATATACTTTAGCTGCTCACCTGTCGTAGATTCAACGAATATCGGTTGCTTCTTATCGATCATGGTCAGCTTGGCGGTTACTTTGAACGATTCGTTTATAGGATAGTAGTTGAGCCCGCTAAAAGCTACTTTGTCTTCTTCAGTCAAAGGTGAACTAGACGAAAGCATGAAGCTGTTTTTGTCTTTGCGATCTATCTCAAGTCTTTCAATGTAGTCTTCGGAGCTTTCTCCTACGGTGAGGAAGTTGAGAATCGTAATGGCGATGATTGCCACTACAAGTAATCCGAAAATTGTATTTCGCTTCATTACTGATTTATTCAATGGGTACGATAATGCCTTGCGAATTTAGACCTGAACGCATTGAAAACGAAATATTAATGGGCGTATCTCATTGTGAATTTAAAATGAGTCTAGAGCATGCTTTGGTCGGCAAAGCTAAGGTATCCGTCATTTGCAAAGATGAGGTGGTCAAGTATGGGGATTTCTAGTAACTGACCTGCTTGTTTTATTTTTTCTGTTAGTCTTATGTCTGCTTGGCTTGCTTTTAGGTTGCCGCTAGGGTGGTTGTGAACCAAGATGACACCACTCGCTAGGTCTTCAATGGCGATTTTAAAGATCAGTTTTGGGTCGACAACGGTTCCTGAAACTCCTCCAAGACTTATGGCTCTTTTGCTAATTACTTTATTGCTACGGTTCAGCATGATCACCCAGAATTGTTCGGTAGGTTGATCCATCAAATCAGGAATCATTAATTGATAAGCATCTTGCGAACTCCGAATCTGTGGCCTGGATTGTGTCAGGGTATCTTTGCGTCTTCTGCCTAGTTCCAATGCGCTGATAATTGAAATGGCCTTTGCCTCACCAATTCCTTTGAACTTGGTCAGGTCTTTAAAATTTAGTTTTGCGAGTATGTTGAGGTCGTTGTTTACATGAGAAAGGATATGTTTGGCCAAGTCAACCGCGCTTAGGGCTTGAGAGCCTGAGCCAATAAGTATGGCAATAAGCTCAGCATCTGAAAGTACTGCTTTGCCTTTTAATTGAAGTTTTTCTCGGGGGCGATCTTCTTCTGCCCAGCTTAGAATGTTTAGGCCTTTATCCATGACTTAATTATGTTATGAATAAATATAAACAAATAAGTAAATTAATTATAATCAGGCATAAAAAAACCGAATCACATGGTGACTCGGTTCCTTTGAAAAGTCTTTAATTAAAGGCTATTAACCATTTTAGTCAGTTTTGACTTATTGTTAGATGCCTTATTTTTATGGATGATGTTCTTTTTAGCAAGTCTATCCAACATGCTGATCACCTTCTTTAGAAGATCTTGAGCTTCGCTCTTGTCAGCAGTCTCTCTTAACCTTTTGATAAAGGTACGAGTAGTCTTGTTCTGATATCTGTTTCTCAAACGCTTTGCTTCGTTTGATCTGATCCTTTTTAATGCAGACTTGTGATTTGCCATTTATTCTACGCTTTCTAAATTGGGATGCAAATATAGGTGTATTTCAAATATTTGCAAAGCGTAGCAAATTATTTTCAGAGATAATTTAAGCTATCAGGAAATGACCTATTCCATCACTCGGAACAAAGCCATTCAATTTCTGGATCATTTTCGCTAATTTGTAGTATAAATCATATGTTATGAAGACATTATCTACACTGCTAATTGTCGTAATAAGCCTAATTTTAGGCCTAAATGATAGAAAGGCACCACTTTTGAATGCCCTTGAAGGTGCATGGGAAATTGAAACATTAAATGGTGAAGCACTAGGCCATCGGGGAGTATTTTTAATCCAAGAGCCCTATGCGTTCTACACGGAATTCAATGTTGAAAAGAAGACATTCGTTGGAAGTCGAGGAGGTATGATCGAAATAATCGGTAATAAAATATCCTTTAAGGCTGAGTTCGATACTTGGGCTGAGGCCCAAATTGGAGTTACTTACCAGATCACCGCAACTTTGAAGGGTGCCCAAGTGAGTTTAGATTTTAAAGCGGACGACCAAGCATTTAATATGACCTTGAATAGATTAGATAATGGTAGTGGAGATTTAGCTGGGGCGTGGCGTATAACTGATAGAATGCGCAATGGAGAGATGTCTGCGATGACTCTTGGCGCTAGAAAAACGATTAAAATGATCTCGGGTACACGTTTTCAATGGGCAGCTTTTAATTCAGAAACTAAACAGTTCTCTGGTACAGGAGGGGGGACGGTCATCCTTGAAAACGGAAAGTATAATGAGCATATTGAATTCTTCTCCAGAAATCCTGACCGCGTAGGAGCCGACTTGTCATTTGACTTTAAAGTAGATGGCAATAAATGGGATCACAGTGGCAAGAGCTCAACGGGTAGTCCCATTCGAGAAATCTGGACGAAGCAGTAAATTATTAGCCTACCGTATTATGAAATTTAAGAGCGCTTTTAGGCACTCTTTTTTTGTGCCTTACAACTTTTGGCACGGTAATGGAATAACCATGTGCAATGCATTAATAATTAGTCCGGACCTTGAAATGAATGTTGAACTTAAATGTCAAGGTTATGAAAAAAGCTTTACTAACAATAGCGATACTATTATTCACTGGTTTGTCAGTTGATGTACTGGCGCAGCGCAAGAGATCTGAAGATCAAAAGCCAAGAAAGGAAGCAATCTTGAATAATAAGAATAGGGTTGCGAATGCGAATAGGAACAACTCTAATAACAGAAATTCCAAAGTCAATAGCAGGGATAGAGGAGGTAATAAGAACTACTCTAATGTTAACAATAGGAATGGACAGAGGGACTACTCCAACAATAAGAAGTCTAAGGGCAATAGGGTCGTTCGAGTAGTAGATCGAAGAGTTTATAATGATCGTGGATGGAGAAATACTGGTTCATCCTTTACTGTAAATCATAGCGTCAATAGATTCTATGATTACGATGCTCGAAGGGGAATAAGAATCCTAGTGAACAGAGGCTATAGGCCAGGCAACAGACACATCTGGTTGGCGGGTCACTGGAGATATAGTCCAAGATTCAGAAGAGACGTTTGGGTTGATGGACAATGGTCTATCAGAAGGGCCAACCACAGTTGGATCCCAGGTAGATATCAAAGACTCAACGGAGTCAGAATTTGGGTTGACGGTTGTTGGTCGGTTGTATATTAAAAACAGAAGCTCCTTGAGAAATCAGGGAGCTTTTTTATTGTATTTCTCTCTTCATTGCATCGAACGAAACTTGCATGTGCGATGCGCTATAGATAGCCTTGCCATCCTTGATGAGGATCACTTGAGGCGATTCATGGTAAACCTGGAAGGTCTGAGCTACGGCATTAGACAACTCCCGAAATGAAATCAAATCTAAGATGTAAGGCTTGATTGGGTTGTCTTCGCTCGTCCAACTGCGTTCTAAGCGCTCCATCACCATGCTCGAAATGCTACACCTAGTACTGTGCTTATAGATCAAAACAGGTTGGTCTTTACTTTCTTCAATCAGGACTTGAAGTTGATTTTCACTGGACAATTGATTCCAGTTGACGCCTTCGACAGGCTGACTTTTCTTCCAGAACATAAATCTAATATGTGGCTAATGCTTTCAATTTTTCTATAAGCCTCTTTTGAGGTAAAAAGTTCTCCTCTAAAGGTTTACTAAATGGAACTGGAGTATCCAAACTCGCTTCACGCATTACTGGTGCATCCAAATGTTCAAAGCAGTTTTCACTAATCCAAGCGGATATTTCAGCACCGACACCACCAATCATAGTGTCTTCATGTAGCACTAAGACCTTATTCGTCTTTTTCACAGAGGCTTCAACACATTCTTTGTCCCAAGGCAAAAGCGTTCTCAAATCCACAATATCTGCCGAAATACCTTCTAAAGTATTAATGGCATCTAAAGCCCAATGAACTCCCATACCGTAAGTGACTATCGTAATGTCGTCTCCAGTACTTGCGAGTACTGCTTTACCAATTGGGGTAGTATAATAATCAACAGGGATCTCTTGGCTGTGTGACCTATAGAGTGCTTTGTGCTCGAAAAATAAATAGGGATTAGGGTCTTCAATAGCAGCATTTAGCATGCCTTTAGCATCATGTGCATTGGACGGGTATATGACTTTAAGCCCAGGTGTGTGAAAAAACCATGCTTCGTTTGATTGAGAGTGAAACGGTCCGCCACCAAAACCAGCTCCCGTTGGCATACGCACTACTACATCGGCATTTTGCCCCCAGCGGTAATGAATCTTAGCCAAGTTGTTGACGATCTGGTTAAAACCGCAAGTAACAAAGTCTGCAAACTGCATTTCAACTACCGCTTTGTAGCCGTTAATACACAGCCCGAGACCCGTCCCGATAATTGCAGACTCACAAAGGGGTGTGTTTCTTACGCGCTCTTTTCCGAATTGCTTGACGAAACCATCGGTGATTTTGAATACACCGCCATAGTCTCCAATATCTTGCCCCATGATCACTAGGTTAGGATATTTTTCCATGCTCTGCCTTAAGCTATCAGAGATGGCATCAACTAATCTTCTTTCTGATTTTTCTTCTGTAGCTGGTGCAATGATTTCCTGTTCGAAGGGACTGAACAGATCTGCTATTTCTTGCGCTTGATCGACTGTTGGCAATGGTTCGGCATAAGCCGTTTCTAAACCTTCTTCAATATCTGACTTAATCTTTTTTCTTAATTCAGCGATTGAGTCTTCAGTAAGAAGTCCCTGCTTAATCAGGTATTGCTCATAGTTTACTACTGGGTCTTTCTTTGCCCAATGATCCATGAGCTCCTTTGGAACATACTTGGTGCCACTGGCTTCTTCATGACCCCTCATTCTAAAAGTCATTGCTTCTAAAATGATTGGCTTAGGATCTTTTCTTATTTCTTCAGCTAATTCTTTAATGGTTCGATGAACCTCAAGAATATTATTTCCATCTACCTGAACAGCCTTGATACCGTAACCAGGGCCTTTGTCTACAAAGTGTTTGAATCGGTATTGCTCTTCGCTTGGTGTTGAAAGACCATAGCCATTATTTTCAATCACAAAGATGACAGGTAGATCCCAGACTGCGGCTACATTGAGCGCTTCGTGAAAATCTCCTTCTGAACTTGCGCCATCACCAGTAAATACGAGTGTTGCTTTCTTTGCATCTTTTAGTTTATCGGCTAGCGCAATACCATCGGCTAGCGCCATTTGTGGTCCGAGATGCGAGATCATTCCCACAATGTGATGCTCCTTCGTTCCAAAATGGAAAGAACGATCTCTGCCTTTTGTGAAGCCACTCATTTTTCCCTGGAATTGAGAGAATAAACGACTGTAAGGAATATTTCTACCAGTGAAAACCCCAAGGTTACGGTGCATCGGTAAGATGTATTCATCTTGTTCGATCGCATTGACGGCTCCAACAGACACAGCTTCTTGGCCAATACCAGAAAACCATTTACTGATTTTTCCTTGTCGCAAAAGAATGAGCATTTTTTCCTCAATCATTCGTGGTCTTAAGATCTGCTCGTAGAGGTGGAGAAGCTCTTGGTCACTATAACCGGTTTTTTTGAATCTCATATTTCAGGATGTAGGTCGCAAAATTAAAGTAATGCTGCTATTGCTAAAATTAAAGATCATATTTTTAATTTCGCTCACCTTCCAGCAATGATAGCATTCGAAAGTTTTGTATTAGACAATGGATTGAAAGTAGTGGTTCATGAAGACCACTCTTCTCCGATAGCAGTTGTAAACCTGCTTTATAAAGTTGGCGCTCGTGATGAGCAGTCAGAAAAGACGGGTTTTGCCCATTTATTTGAGCACTTGATGTTCGGGGGGTCAAAGCATGTACCTTCTTTTGATGAGCCGCTCCAATATGTCGGAGGAGATAATAACGCCTTTACCTCCAATGATATTACCAATTATTACATCACTGTACCCTCAGTAAATTTAGAGACAGCTTTTTGGCTAGAATCAGACCGAATGCTTAGTCTTTCTTTCGACCCAAAAGTGTTGGAAGTACAGCGCTCTGTCGTGATAGAAGAATTTAAACAACGCTATCTCAACCAGCCCTATGGTGATGCGTGGCTTAAGCTAAGACCACTTGCCTATAAAGAGCATCCTTACAAATGGAATACGATTGGGGAGAAGATTGAGCATATCGAGGAGGCTACCATGGAGGATGTCAAGGCGTTCTTTCATCAATATTATGTACCCAATAACGCTGTTCTAGTGGTGGGTGGAGATGTTACCTTAGAACAGATAAAGGCACTTTCAGAAAAGTGGTTCGCTCCAATTCCCAAAGGGGCTGATATTGAAAGAAATATACCGATTGAATCTGCTCAGGAAGAATATCGCTTATTAGAAGTCGAAGAAGACGTACCCGTTGATGCACTGTATATGGCCTTTCATATGGCGGGGCGAAATGATGATACGTATCACTCCGAAGACCTCCTAAGTGATATACTCGGCCGCGGAAAGTCAAGTCGCCTTTATCAGGTACTTGTGGAAGAAAAGAAGATTTTCAATGGTTTAAGTGCCTACGTAATGGGTGCGTTGGACCCTGGGCTTTTTGTGATACAAGGAAAGCTCAACGATAAGTTTGATCTTGAAACGGCTGAGGAGGCCGTCTGGGAATTACTTGAGGAATTCAAGTCAAGCAAGCTAGAAAAGCAGGAATTAGAAAAGGTTAAAAACAAGGCCGAGTCAACCATGGTTTTTTCAGATATGGAACTGCTGAATAGGGCAATGAATTTGGCCTATGCTGACATGCTTGGGGACTTAAATTTGGTTAACCAAGAAGTAGAGAAAGTGAGAGCGGTGACGGTGGATTCGGTAATGAGTGCTGCCAATCGCGTACTTTCACGATCGAACGCTTCGGTATTAAGGTATAAAGCAAAGCAATAAGAGATGAAGATTAGAACAGGATTTGGTTACGATGTGCATAAGCTAGAAGCGGGTAAAGACTTTTGGTTAGGCGGAATCAAAGTGCCTCATACGCATGGAGCAGTGGGTCATTCAGATGCGGATGTTCTGATTCACGTGATTTGTGACGCATTATTAGGTGCTGCCAACATGAGAGATATCGGTTTTCACTTTTCTGACCAAGACCCAAAGTTCAAAGGGATCGATAGTAAGATTTTACTCAAAGACGTAATGGACCTGATTCGAAATGCTGGTTTTGAAATTGGTAATATTGATTCTACGATCTGCCTTCAACAACCAAAGGTGAATCCACACATTCCGGCTATGAAAGAAAGCCTTTGTCAAGTAATGGAAATTGATTTAGAGGACCTATCTATCAAAGCCACTACTACAGAGAAATTAGGCTTTGTGGGTAAAGAGGAAGGTGTCGCAGCCTTTGCCACCGTACTAATCACCAAAGCATGACCAGCCCGATAAGGATTATAGCAACCGAAGATGGTTCTCAATCTTTATACAACGAGGCGTTGAACGAAACCTATCACTCCACCCATGGAGCACTAACAGAGTCTCAATATGTGTTTATCAAACAAGGGCTAGACCTCTTAGTAGAAAGGGGAGAAACCAAGATTGATATTTTTGAGGTTGGTTTTGGAACAGGTTTAAATGCCCTATTGGTTCAGGAGTATGCCAAAAGAAACCCTCAGCTTACCATTAGTTTCACCACTTTAGAGCCCTTTCCATTATCAACATCACTCATATCGGAATTAACATACGATCAGTTGATAGCAGGTGTTTCTAGAGAAGATTTCGAAGCACTTCATGACTGCGCTTGGGAAGAACAAGTGAATCTATCACCTAACTTCTCACTGATTAAGCACCGAATTCCCTTGAAAGACTTTGCGTCTAACTTAGGTTTTGATTTAGTCTTTTTTGACGCTTTCGCTCCAAGTAAACAGCCAGAAATGTGGGAGATAGCGTTGCTTTCAAAAGTTTCTGCGTTGATGAATACTGGTGCAGTATTTGTTACCTACTGTGCGCGTGGTCAACTGAAAAGAGACTTAGCGGATTTGGGCTTGCGCGTAGAAACGCTTCCAGGCCCTCCAGGTAAAAAGGAGATGGTCAGGGGTGTGAAAACCGCAAATGAGAAGCCCTAAACGTTTGGTCAAACCAACTTTTCAATAAGGGGAATGATTGATAAAATGTATATTTTGCATCAAAGAATTATGCTTACGGCAGACAATAAAACAAAGTTCACGCTTGTCACTTTTCTATTTCTATCCTTAAGTATTGGGGTCTCCAGTTGTAAAAGTGCTGATGCCACCCAAAAGTCAGTTGATTGTATCCTACAAAGGACAAGTATCAATAATGAAGTCTCAGACAATACCCCGAAAGGCGCTTAGGATAAAAGCTTCGTAACACCCGATTTAGTATCTAAAAGCAATTCGTACTTTCCACCATCAACTTTAGATGATGTGATAATTCCATTAGCTGAGTAATATTTATGAGATTGAGAATAACCACTTTTGACAATGAAAACAAAACATAAAAGCAGGAAAAGAGAATAACGTTTTTTCATAGATAAATTATTAAAAGCACCAATCGCTAAGAGACCAATTGTAGTCTCACTATCGTGACTACCCGAATATAATATAAATCTATCTGTTATAAATGATGTTCTCTAACAGCCCATTTTTTATAGAATGCAGTTTGGATAGCTTTTTAAATTTTACCCATCCATTATCCGAATTTCAAAACCATATCGAAAAAGTCTTTCTCCTAAGAGGGGCAGCCCCCGCCCCCAATTGAATCCTATGTGCTATTGAAGAATGTAAGAAGGACTGGTTCTCTACTAAATAACAAAGACATTTTGAAATGGCATTTTGCTATCTAGCAATATCTGCTAAAGAGATTTATATTTTTTTGTCATAGATAAATTATTTCGGTACTCTGTAATTTGATCACCACGCAAATAGCACCTTTTGATTTAGTCGACACGTGATAGACAATTTGAATTAAAAACGATTACTCTGAATTTTTGATAAATGAAATTTAAGAGAATACTTACAATTCTAGGTTTAACTATTTTGGTTGCTAGTTGTGTGTCACTTAAGCCAGCTACATTTACTAAAAATGGTGAGATACGTGATTACAAATACATTCATATTTCTCAAACGAACAGTCTGACTTCAGGACAGGTGGGGTCAATAGATGGGGGAGTGCATTTGACCACCAATAACCTTGCACCGCCAGCTTCAAATACGACTGAACCTGTTACATGAGTCGACTTAAATAATGGATATATCACCCCACAATTTTATCAATTAGCCATACAGCAATATGATAGGTTAGACAATCAGATTGCTGGAGGTATGCAGGATAATGCATCTTATTTCAAATTTTCAGGTGAAACCGATGAAGAATGGACTTTTCTTTTAGATGGCGACACCTTTACTACGAGCGTATCTGGGTCGTATCAAGCAAGAATTACTTTGCAAGGTGGTACGACTGCATTATCTAACACCATTGATTATGTGACAGACGAAATAACATCTATTGATGATAATCTCTTGCAGCAAGCAGAGCAGATTGTTGTGGATGCGAATCCTTCAACATGGGTTTTCAATTTAGCCTTCCTCACGGAATTTGTGGGTGATTTTGACTTGTCAGTCGTTGGTGCTGATGGTCAACAAAAAGTAAGAAGCCTAATACAGGGCTATGTTGTTGGAGAACAAGTACCCCTTGATTTGACAAACCTTACTGATGGATTATACCTCGTCAATGTTGCTAATACATCCGCACGAGCTTCGATAAAGCTTTTGAAACGATCTAATTGATTTATAGCCAAAAAAAGAGATTAGATATGGTTATAACGACATTCAACAAATGGTCATTTATCCCTTGGTTAAATGACTATTTGTGTATCCTATCTCTCACTAGCATCAGTTTATCCCCATCCTTAACTTTTTTTGGTAGTAATTGTCGCCATGATTTCCTTCATTCTTTTCATATAAATTGTATATTTCCACCCGAATAATTTGAGAATGAAAAATAACCAGCTCCTATCCCTTTCTATCCTCCTAGTCTTTTTGATCACTTGTTGTAGTACAACAAAAAAAACAAAACAATTTGAAGTGAAATCTGGTAAGGAATACAGCATAAATCCTGATGGAGTTATGGAGATACAAACAGAGCAAATGAATAAGGATGCTATCAGAGTGAAAGGTCAAATTATGACCAAGGCAAAGAAAATTGCTGATAGATATCAATATGAATTTAAGGTGATGGAGGTCTTGAAGATTGGTGCAACCTTTTCAGATGCTGAGCCTCAGCCAGGCCAAGTTGTGCTATTATTTACTCCGGGCCTCAAATTTGACAAAGAGGCTCAAGTAATGTTTGATGCATTCTCTACGCCCAAAAGATCTGATGAAAGGCTAACGCTCAACATGATCGTTGAATAGACTACTAAATATGAAGAAACGACTACTAACAATATCAGTGCTGGCTGTTGTGCTATTAACAATAGCTTACTTTTCAAACGATAGAGGTCCAAAATACCTCGTTGCAGAAAGGCAGTTAAGTATAGACACCTCACTTAATCAAAAGTTTGAAAATAATGAGACGGAAGAATCAGAAAACCCGATTGAAAGGTTAGAATTTGAAATGGGTCAATTGGTTAATCCAGAGACTGGAAAGTTACCTGATTTTATACGACAAAGAGAACTTAACTATGCTAAGAAGAACTTAAGCCTTACCGATCAGGTGCGAAGTAGTGCTGCTGGGAGTATACCTAGTTCTGCCACAAGCACATCCACTCAAACCGTTCCGTTTGCTAGCGCTGGTCCTTACAATGTCGGAGGGAGAACTAGAGCAGTTGCTCTTGATGTCAATGATGAAAGTATTATTCTAGCAGGCGCAGTATCTGGTGGGATGTGGAGGAGCATCGATTCCGGGGCTACCTGGTCTAGGACTACAGCCATGGAGCAGCACCCTGCTGTAAGCTCGTTAGTACAAGATAAAAGAAGTGAAAAAACAAATGAGTGGTACTACTCTACAGGAGAAAGAAGAGGTAATTCTGCTACGATCAATGGAGACAGCTATGTTGGTAATGGTATTTACAAGTCTGTTGATAATGGTGCTTCTTGGAGCTTGATAAGCGCTACAGCTGTTGCGGGTACAAGTGGAACTAGTGTAATCCTGAACGACCGTGCAGAATTTGCCTTGATTGATGAATTAGCCATTGACTATTCCAATACAGAAGGTACTGAAATATATGCCGCTGGGACTAGTGAGATTCTACGATCAGCAGATGGTTTTGAAACTTTTGATATAGTTCTAGGTACTGATAATACCGGTAGAAATTCTACGGATATTGCCATTACTACTTCAGGTAAAGTATATGCTACGATTGGCAATGCAGCCTTTAATGGAGCTGATGGAGCAGATGGTTTTTTTAAGTCTGAGGATGGAATTACGTGGACAGATATTGAATTTCCAGAAAATTTCCCTTCTACTTTCACGAGATTAGAGTTGGGTATTGATCCATCAGATGAAGATAAGGTTTATGTATTAGCGCCATCCAACTTATTCCTCTATAATGATGCTAGCGGTTCATGGACCGATTTAACATCCCGACTTGACGTTATTGATGATGGTGGTATCAACGGCCATAACGCTCAAGGTGGCTATAACTTATATGTAGCAGTCCACCCAGATGATAGTGAGGTAGTCTTTGCCGCAGGAATAAATCTATTGAGATCGCTTGATGCTTTTACAACCGATGCTAAACGTAAGCAAGTCGGAGGTTAT
>JGI20159J14440_10001410_pt1 | contig 17270 bp, 10 predicted proteins | sample COG_09_FD_14440 | JGI IMG/M metagenome (IMG submission 14440) | reverse complement strand
AACTAAAAACCGTTACATATGGAGTCTGTAGGGCTTTGGCATATTTTATTGGCGCTGGCCATTTTCTCTTTAATTATTGAAGTTTTCACACTGGGTTTCCTTGCTGGGGCGCTCGGGGTAGGATTGGTATTCAGTAGTGTTGGGGCGTTTTTTGAATTGGACACGGAATGGCTCATTGCCCTGTTTGCATTAGGCTCTGTTATTGCCTTTTTTACCATTAAACCCGTGGTGGATCGCTTTTTAAAGGATAAGGTAAAGACGAACGCAGATTCGATCGTTGGACAGAAAGGCCGCGTTACGGAGGCTATTGACAACGCTATGGGGGCGGGTCGCGCGCTTATAGGCGGTGATGATTGGAAAGTGGAATGCGAGGAAGATCTAGCGGTAGGAACGCGGGTGCATGTCGTCTCTCGAGACAGTATCGTATTGCAGGTGAAACGTGTAGAGAACTAGAATTTTAATACCTAAACGAAAAATAAAATGAGTGGATTTGTAATTATATTCTCAACGCTGGCGNTGCTNGTAGTCATCTTTGGTGCTGCGGGTTTAAAGATCGTTCAGCAGTCGGAAGTGGTTATCATCGAAAGATTGGGGAAGTACAGTAGAACCCTAAGTAGTGGGATTAATATCATCTGGCCGTTTGTGGACCGTCCGCGTTCGATCATGTGGCGGTATGTGATGGAGGCGGTTGATGGAAGGAAATTGGTCAACTTCAAGGAACTGAATCGTATCGATCTTCGTGAGACCGTTTATGATTTTCCCAAGCAAAATGTGATTACCAAGGATAATGTTGTGGTTCAGATTAATGCTGTGCTTTATTTCCAGGTGATGGACCCTGTGAAAGCGGTTTACGAGATTTCGAATTTGCCGGATGCCATTGAAAAATTGACGCAGACGACGCTGCGTAACGTGATTGGTGAGCTGGAATTGGACGAGAGTTTGTCTTCAAGAGATACTATAAATACCAAGCTGCGTTCCATTCTTGACGATGCTACAAATAAATGGGGCGTGAAGGTGAATCGCGTTGAATTGCAGGACATTAATCCGCCGGCGGATATCCAGGCCGCGATGGAGAAACAGATGCGTGCAGAGCGCGACCGTCGTGCTGCCGTTTTGGAGGCCGAAGGTTTGAAGCGTGCCGCTATTTTGAATGCCGAAGGTCAGCGTGAGAGTGATATTGCTCGTGCGGAAGGTGAGCGTCAATCGGCCATTTTAGAAGCAGAAGGTGTTGCTGAGGCGCGTATCACTACGGCGAAGGCAGAAGCAGAGGCTATTGAATTAATTAAAGTTGCTGTGGGCGGGGATTCAAAAGATCCTATCCAATACCTTATTGCGAAAGAATACCTTAAGACTCTAGAATCGCTAGGTCAGGGTACGGATAATAAGACCGTGTTCCTTCCTTATGAAGCCACTGGAGTGTTGAGCTCTCTAGGTGGAATTAAGGAGTTGTTGAAATAGTTGGTGGGAAACTGCCGGCAAGAAAAAAGCCCTCCGTTTGGAGGGCTTTTTTTATGGATTATTCTAAGGTAGACCAGCGGTCCTCTTTGGGGTTAGGTCCCCATTTGTTTTCACCCGGTTCGCCGTCTCTAAATAATAGAATGAGTAGCCAGATGGCACCAATCAATGGAATTAGGACGATAAGGAAAAACCATCCGCTTTTACCCACATCGTGCAAGCGGCGTACCAAAACGCCGAGTGATGGGAGGAAAACAGCAAGGCTGTATAGGTTACCTATTATACCGGATTCACCAGCCATAGGATTTGTGCCTAGACCGTAAATATCAATGAGGGTTAATATAATGGAAATGAGAGCGCTGAATAACGCAAAATTCCAATATTCAGCGCGGCGGGCGCGACCTTTAAACGGAGTACTTTTAAATAATAATTCATAGTAGAGTGATTAGTTATTTAAATATGGCTAAAAATTTTAAATAAGTGAAAAGTGGTGATAAAGTTGTTGTTGGGCTATTTGCGATTTAGGGTTTAAGTGCATGGACAATAAGAAACGTTTTAGCCTAATGGGCAGGGACGAATTAATCCAAAAGAAAACATTGTAGTTGCAAAGTTGTGATGAATAAGTACATTGTATGAACAAAAACGAAATAGAATTGAAAAATCAGTTTAAATTACTCATAGCAGCATTACTATTATTTTCCTCTACAATCAATGCACAATGCTTATCTGGCGATTGTACAAATGGAATAGGAATATGGAAAGATGCCACTGGTATTACGTACAAAGGAGAATTTAAGAATGGTACTATTACTGGTGAAGGTGTATTAACCTTTCCAGAAAAAATTGATAGAGGTCCTTTTGATGAAGAAACAATAAAGGAAATTCTCGTTTATGAAGGCGCAAAGACATATGTAGGCGAATTGAGTATTGGTGAACCCAATGGGAAAGGTCTGTTGGAGTTTTATTCGGGACAGAAAATAGATTGTTTGTGGGAAGGAGGAGATCCAATCGGTAATGCTATATGGAGTGTCCCAAATAGCCTAGTAGGATCAAATGATGGATATGTAATTACTGGTTCTATTAAAGACTGGCAAATTTCAGGTGAAGGTCAAATCGAATACAATACAGGTGATATCTATCGCGGGAACTTACTCAATTTCAATGAAGAAGGGGTGGGGACTTTATTTTTCTACAGTGGAGGTAAAATGGAAGGCGTCTGGAAAGAAGGCGAATGTATCAATTGCCAATCTGCAGTGCGATCAAGTATCAATATGATTCCATTACGCCTAGAAAACGGAGTTTTTAAGGTGGATGTAACCATCAACGGAGTACCAGTCGATAATATGATTTTTGATACAGGAGCTGGCGAAATAAGTATATCACCAACATTTCTTTTGGCTTCCATTGAAAATGGGGACTTAGATGAAACCGATATCTTAGATGGAATGAGCTACATTAATGCTTCTGGCGATGTAAACTTTTCAGCGCGTGTTAACCTACGCGAGATAAAAGTAGGTAACAAGACCATTTACAACGTAGAAGCATCAATATGTGAAACGTGTGAAGGATTAGGAATAAACCTCTTTGGTCTCAATGCCATTTCAAAATTGGGCGAATCCATTGAACTTGATCTATTAAACGGAGAATTGAGGTATTGGTAGAACGAATAAATTAAGTTTAGGTGACAATCAGTGATCTTAATTTTCTTCTGAAATAGCTTCCCACTTTTTTAGCTTAGATGTGATATCATCTTGTAATGACTCGGAGTAAACATTTTCGATTTCTTTGCGGGCCGCCACTAGAATGTCTTTTTGGCCAGCCTTCACACTTTTAACAGAGAGAATTTATTGCAGATTAACTTCATCTAGGGAATCATAAATTAAAGAAGCAATCAAATTGATGCCAAGTATGTATCCAATGTAATACAGTGCAACCCCGCAAGTATCAAGTTGCATACTGTCTTCTTTATTAGCGAATAAATATTACTGGTGCGTACTCTCTTCCCCAATCGGTTGATTTATTGTTAAAGCGTTCTACTGCTTTCCATTCTGAGTGGGTCAACAGGTAGTCTACATAACATGGCTCCGATGCTCTCTTGGCTCTTCCTCTAAGATTGCCTCGTGTTCCTAACGGAAAGATTAATCCGAGTTCAGTAGTTCCTCTAGTCCGTTGTATGTTCAATCCTGATATAGTGTAATCGTAACCAATCGAAAGCATGTATCTAGGAGCATTTATCTGAAGACTAAACAATATGGCATCTTGACGTAAGTCCAATGGAATGAATAATCTTCGACGATAGCCACTGTATACAGTCAAGGCACCTGCAATATTAGTTCCCACCCTAGTTTCATTATTCATAAGGCTTGCCTGATACTCAAAATTATGTCGAAGTATCAAATAACTGCTTCTTAGGTCTTCTACTAGACCTCTAGAACCATTGGTGAAATGCAGGTAACTAATGTTTCCGGTGAATCTGCGGGGTATACCTGCGTTGTTACCATTATCAAAGAAGCTATTTGCTCCTAGCCCTGTCAAATTGAAACATCCTGCACCAAAAGTGAACTTATCGTTTCTACTGGGCGCTAGGTATTCAAAATTGACTCCAGCATTTGGTGTAATGGTAAAAAAGTCAGGAGAGCTGTTGACTCTGGGGTTGACTAAGGGGATACTGCTGATGTAACCAAAGAATGGATCTAATTGTGATGAAAAGGTCAGCTTGCTCCAATCAATAGAGAAATTTCGAAAGGTAAAGCCAACACCAACTTGCATCGAGACAATAGCACGATTAGGTAGGGGCTGAAGAAATTTTTGGCCCATAGTTGTAGTTACGCCAGAATACGAAAAGTCACCTTCACCACTCGAGTTGTCAAAAGCTTGAATACTAAGTCCTGTTGCACTGTATCTGTCGGCGAGAATAGGAATCAAAAAAGTGCCGTTATTCATCTGATATGCGGCTGATAAACTATTCGGACCAGGTAAGTTCCACCATTGCTGACGGAATAAAGTCATAGCTTGAAATTGGTTCCCAGCTGGAATACAGAATGCAGGATTTAAAGATACTGGATTATTGTCGATAAGTGTGAATGTAGCGTCTTGTCCTGAAAGTGTATGGCTCAGTATTATGGAAGCTATGGTGATTAATTTTCTCATACTTATCTGATCAAAGTTAATGTACCGTATGCTTTTTGGAAGCCGTGGGTATTGTCTTGTCCAGTCCAGAATTCATTGTTGTCAAAAAGGGCGCGAATTCTCCAAGCATAGACGCCCATAGGTAAAGGTTCGCCGCTATCCATGTGTTTCCCATCCCAACCTTCAGCTGGGGACTTAATATCAGGGTCAATTTCATTAGAATACCATACTAGGCTTCCCCATTGATCGTATATCCAGATCTCATATTCTTTCAGGCTATGACCTTTTGGTAGGAATAGAGCGTCCTCCCCGATATAATTTAAATCAGGAGCAAAGGCGTTAGGGACAATTAGATTTGTTGGCCATACCCAGAAGCTTTTACATATACTATCAGCACATCCAAAACTGTTTACTACATAAAGGCATGCTTTGATACTGTCTAGACCCGAAGTAGATGGTTCAAACCTTATAGTTGGGCTAATATCCGTGCTGGTCTGACCATCGGAGAACGTCCAATAATAGGTGATACTAGAGTCTACAAAAGAAGTTAGGTTTACAAAGGTCCTAGTATCAATATTCACTTGTGAAATTGTGAAATCTGCATCAGGAGTTGGATATACATTGATAGTAGTGTGGGCAGAAGTATCGAGACAGCCACTTGCCATAGTAACTACATTATATACCACATAAGTTCCGTAATTATCGTACCGATAATTATAAACGAACGGCGCAGTGGTCTGAATAAATGAATTCCCATTACCAAAGAACCACTCAACAGAGACTATGGTATCTAGTGATGAAGTGTAAATGGAGGTATCGGTAAATGTTACATCTAGTGGTTCACATCCTTCAGTAGGATTAATAATATGTCTAGCATTCACACCATCTCGTACTAAGATATTGGTGAATAATGAATCAATACATCCAAAGGCAGTTTCTGCAAAAAGTGCTACTGTGTATATGCCTGCTGAGGTGTAATTAAAGGTTGGGTTCGTTAATGTTGAAGTGTTGATTCCTGGATTATTCGCGTAATCAAAGTCCCAATTGAATTGAATTGCATTCGTAGAATTATTGGTGAACAAGTAGGTCTGAGGAACCGAACAACTATCACCATTAATCAAAGAAGGAGTAAAGGATAATTGAGGAAGATCATGCACTATAGCTATCTGTTGACTAGAATCGACACAGCCGTAATCAGAAGTATGCGTTAATGTCACTTGATATGTGCCTGGTGCATTATAGATATGATAAGGCTCAAAAGCATTACTACTATTCCCATCTCCAAAATTCCATGCGTTTCCAATGATCTGCCCATTGGAAAGTGTTGTAAGGTTTTCGAAGAACGTGGTATCATTCAGACATACATTCTGGGTGGTAAAGTTCACCTCAGGTGTAGGTCTAATATTTATGGTGGCGCTAGTACTGTCGCTACACCCTGTAGACGATGTAACAGTTAATGTAACTGTATAAACTCCTGAGGTATCGTACAAGTAATCTACATTTTGTAAGATAGAAGTATCACCATTTCCGAACTCCCACAAATGACCGGCTATGAATCCCGCGGATGTAGTCGAATTACTAATGAAGTTCACTGAATCGTTAGCACAGACATTGTTATTACTGGAGATTACGGCTACCGGTGAAGGGAATACAGTTACATTTTGAAATGTTGTGTCATATCCACAGCCATTATCCACTAATAATGCAACGGTGTATGTACCTGGCTGAGTGAATGTCCAAGTCGGATTTTGATTTACGCTACCACCTCCATTACAAGAGTTAGTGGCAACATCCCAATCGAAACACCAAGCAGTGTTGGTAGTATTGTAGCTGTAGTTCGTAAAATTAACCGTTAGTGGTGAACAGCCGCTTGATTTATCCATCCCAAAAGCTGCTTGAACAGTGTTTGGCTCTACGTAGACTGGTAAGGTCAAGCTACTGTCACCACAATCATTGAAAACAGTAAGTGTCACATAGTATGTTGTATCCAGGGTACCTCCATAGGTGAATACATGATTTAGCTGTCCCCATTGATAAATAAAGCTCGAGCCTTGTTGAATTTTTGTTGGGAGTATAGATGTATTGCTACCATCGCCAAAGTCAAAATATGCCGAATCTGCCTGGCCCTTAATGAGCCCGTCTATCTGAATTATAGTATTCAGGGGTGTACAGCCTGTATCAGGAAGAATTACAAAATCTGCAACAGGAGGGGTTCGAATTATTATGCTGTCTTCGACGTAATCACTTCCACAACAATTGAAGATTTCACGACTTAAATAATATACGGTGTCAGCAATATAATTTGGCTGTAGGGTGGGTAAAGGATTTGGTAAAGAATTCCAACTTTGTATTAAGGTTTTGGTAGAACCGTTGAAGGTAAATAACTCATAATATGAGCTATCTACAATGCCTGTGTCGCTCTCCAAAACATTAAATGTTGTTGGACCACAAAGTGCACTATCAGTGATCTCAAATGAATTAATCGGTGGAGCATTTACATAAATATTAATGATAGTATCATCAATACATCCATACTGAGTGGTAACTGTTAAACGTAGAGATTTCAATCCAGTAGAAGAGTAGCTGTGGCTGCCGTTTTGTGTGGTATAGTCAATACTTCCATTGTCATCAAAATCCCACGCGAAAGATGCGATACTTCCTCCAAACGCACTAGTGGAGCTTGCGTCAAAGAAGTTAAAGGATTGATTAAGACATACAGTATCTACACCACAATCCGATATTGAAATATCGGCAACAGGATAACTATGTATAGTAAGGGAGTCATAAATAGTCGTGTCACACCCTGCTAATGTGGTAGTGGTAAGACTGATCCCATAATTGCCTGGAGTAGGATTATAGTAGTTTATATTCTGTCCAAACAAAGTATCCGAACCTATCGTCCACATCCATTGTGAAACATTTGCATTGTTCGTTGATGTTGCACTTAATGGTATCGTATCAAATCCACAGAAAAAACCAATAGTATTGATGGAAGGTATCGACAGCGGATAAACATATACATTTTGAGTATACGAGCTATCACAAGAGCTCGAATCTATGGCGAATACGGTATGAGTTATCGTATAGGTTGAAAGTCCACTTGTATTATTATTTATGAGCGTTGGGAGTATAGGTGCATTACCAACTAAAGTATTTCCGATTTGATTGTTACTGCTATCGAATATCTCCCATACGTGAAGTCCTGTAGACTGCCCAATTGAATCTATGATAGGATTGAAAGCAGTACACCCTGTATCTGCGGCGAGACCAAAGTATGGATTCGGGTTTGGTAGGGTATAAACCAGAACAGAATCTTTATTGTCTAAACATCCATGCAGCGATGTCACCTGAAGAACAACCCAGACCGAGTTTTCTGATGCCGAAATGTTATGGTTTAAATTATTTCTGCCATTGAAGGTACTCAGTACCGTTCCTGCAGTATTCTTTACGCTCCAAGTATAGGATCCGTTGCCTGCATAATGAATGGCGTTTACGATGCTTGTGTCGATGGTAAGCGGTGCACAATCTGATATTGTGTCGGTATTAAGTTGAGCGATGGCATTAGGAAATACAACAATGGAGTCTGTTATTGTCGAATCACAGCCGTATTGGTTGGTTACGGTCAGGCTTACGAAGTAGGTAATGTAGCCTGTGGTAGTATTTACAAGGGTATAGGTAGGTATGGTGTTGGTATCGGAGTGTAGGGTTGTTCCGGCGGTATCGATGGACCAGTAGTAGTCTAAGTTAGAAGTACCGTCGTTCGCTGAGGAGCTGTTGATTATAAGAGTGTTGATACTTGCTCCGGTACAAATGCTGTCGCTGAGTGTAAAGCTTGCGGTAGGTGTAGGGAAAACGGTAAAGTTTTGTTGTAAAGTATCAATACATCCGTTGTTGTTGGTGACTTGCAGTCTTAGTGTGTAGTTCTGTATACCGTTGAACGACTGGGGTAAGTTGAAAGTAGGGTTGTTCAGTGAGCTAGATGTACTTCCGTTAGGACCTGTTAGTGTCCATAACCAGTCAGTGATGCTTCCGTTTGTTTTGGAGGTGTCTTGTGGTTGAAGCAAGAAAACGCCACAGGAATCTTGAGGTAGTATGAAACCTGCTTTAGGTCTAGCGTGTAGTGTGATGGATTGCGTAGTATCGTCAGTACATCCTTTATCTGATGTTACCGATAATGTAAGGTTGTATTGTTGGTCTGCTTGCGGCCATTGGACATCGCTAAATGAGAGGTTCGGAGTGGAGTCGTTTATTGCTGAAAAGGAGGTATGGACAGTAGTGTCTAAACTCCAAACAAAGGTTAACCCGTTCCCCTGGCTGTTATTAGATATTAGTGGTGTCCATGGTGCACATGCGGCCACGGTATCGCTCTGGAAAGAGGCCAAAGGTGTCGGCCAAACGGTAACGGTTATAGAAGCTGAGTCTTTACATCCTGTACCTGCTTGTACGATGTGCTTAATGTTGTAGGAGTTGTTGTTGGTATAGGAGTTGTTATTGAGTGCGGGCCATGTTGGGTTATTACCATTAAGGGTGTGTACAGTAGTTCCCGTGCTGTCGTAAATGATCCACGTATGTGTTAGTGCAGCATCTGCGGTTAGACTGTCGATGACGGGCGTAAAAGGTGCACACCCGGCTGAATCTACAAGGCTCCAGTAGGGGTTAGGGTTCCCGATGGTTGTTACAGTAACAAATGCAGTGTCGTTAAGACAGTTATGCAGCGAAGAAACTACGAGTCTAATGATGAACGAAGTATCGTCATTGCTGATGGTGTAGTTGAGTGCATTAATGCCGTTGAAAGAGGTGACAAAGTTGCTATCTGTAGTCAATACGCTCCAAGTATAGGATCCGTTGCCTGCATAATGAATGGCGTTTACGATGCTTGTGTCGATGGTAAGCGGTGCACAATCTGATATTGTGTCGGTATTAAGTTGAGCGATGGCATTAGGAAATACAACAATGGAGTCTGTTATTGTCGAATCACAGCCGTATTGGTTGGTTACGGTCAGGCTTACGAAGTAGGTAATGTAGCCTGTGGTAGTATTTACAAGGGTATAGGTAGGTATGGTGTTGGTATCGGAGTGTAGGGTTGTTCCGGCGGTATCGATGGACCAGTAGTAGTCTAAGTTAGAAGTACCGTCGTTCGCTGAGGAGCTGTTGATTATAAGAGTGTTGATACTTGCTCCGGTACAAATGCTGTCGCTGAGTGTAAAGCTTGCGGTAGGTGTAGGGAAAACGGTAAAGTTTTGTTGTAAAGTATCAATACATCCGTTGTTGTTGGTGACTTGCAGTCTTAGTGTGTAGTTCTGTATACCGTTGAACGACTGGGGTAAGTTGAAAGTAGGGTTGTTCAGTGAGCTAGATGTACTTCCGTTAGGACCTGTTAGTGTCCATAACCAGTCAGTGATGCTTCCGTTTGTTTTGGAGGTGTCTTGTGGTTGAAGCAAGAAAACGCCACAGGAATCTTGAGGTAGTATGAAACCTGCTTTAGGTCTAGCGTGTAGTGTGATGGATTGCGTAGTATCGTCAGTACATCCTTTATCTGATGTTACCGATAATGTAAGGTTGTATTGTTGGTCTGCTTGCGGCCATTGGACATCGCTAAATGAGAGGTTCGGAGTGGAGTCGTTTATTGCTGAAAAGGAGGTATGGACAGTAGTGTCTAAACTCCAAACAAAGGTTAACCCGTTCCCCTGGCTGTTATTAGATATTAGTGGTGTCCATGGTGCACATGCGGCCACGGTATCGCTCTGGAAAGAGGCCAAAGGTGTCGGCCAAACGGTAACGGTTATAGAAGCTGAGTCTTTACATCCTGTACCTGCTTGTACGATGTGCTTAATGTTGTAGGAGTTGTTGTTGGTATAGGAGTTGTTATTGAGTGCGGGCCATGTTGGGTTATTACCATTAAGGGTGTGTACAGTAGTTCCCGTGCTGTCGTAAATGATCCACGTATGTGTTAGTGCAGCATCTGCGGTTAGACTGTCGATGACGGGCGTAAAAGGTGCACACCCGGCTGAATCTACAAGGCTCCAGTAGGGGTTAGGGTTCCCGATGGTTGTTACAGTAACAAATGCAGTGTCGTTAAGACAGTTATGCAGCGAAGAAACTACGAGTCTAATGATGAACGAAGTATCGTCATTGCTGATGGTGTAGTTGAGTGCATTAATGCCGTTGAAAGAGGTGACAAAGTTGCTATCTGTAGTCAATACGCTCCAAGTATAGGATCCGTTGCCTGCATAATGAATGGCGTTTACGATGCTTGTGTCGATGGTAAGCGGTGCACAATCTGTTATTGCATCGGTATTAATATCCGCATTAGCATTAGGATAAATATCTATTGTATTACTTATGGTTGAATCGCAGCCATATTGGTTGGTTACCGTTAGTGATACTGTATATGTAAGAGTGGTGGTATCGTTGTTTAAGAGTATATGAGAAGGAATAGAGTCGTTGTAGTTGAAAGCGGTCCCTGCGGAATCTATGGTCCAGTTGTAAGTAAGCTGGTTGTTAGAGTTGTCGTTAGCGCTGGAGTTGTTGGTGATTAGAGAGTTTATGTTGGTGCCGGTACAGGTGTTGCTTGCTAGCGTAAAAGCGGCAGTAGGTGTAGGGTTTATATAGAAGCTAGTGGTAGTTGTGTCGCTACATCCTCTGCTGTCTTGAACGATAAGCTGTATTAGGTAAGTGGTTACACCGTTGGTAGAAGTTGGCAGGTTGAAGGAAGGGTTTTGCAGTGTAGAGGAAGAGAGTGTGGTTGCATTAGCGTCGTCAATGACTGTCCATTGCCAAGAGTTGATGGTTCCGTTAGATCCGGAGCTTTCTGTCGGCGATAGTGTGAACGGTCCACAGCTGCTGTCATTGCTCAGTGAGAAATCTGCGAGTGGTCTTGCGTAAAGTGTGATTGTTTCTGAGTAGGAGTCTGTACATCCGGAATCAGAGGTCGTTAATAGAGACAGTGTGTATTGTTGGTCGCTATCGGGGTATTGCAGTCCTGCGAATGCTAGAGTAGGTGTAGTGTTGGAAGTATCGGAGAGAGATACTAGGCTGTTGAGAGGTGAGATGTCCCAGTCAAAGGAAAGGTTGTTGCCGGTGGAGTTGTTTGTAATGGTGGGTGTCCACGGTGCACAAGCAGCGGCGGAGATGCTAAAGTCAGCATCGGGGTTGGGTACGACGTGAAATAAAATTGACGTTGAATCGATACAACCATTTGTGGATTCAACTATGTGCCAAATTGTATAGGTAACATTTGTGTTGTTGGTAGAGTATGATGAGAAACTTGGATTTATACCTGAAACTTCTTCTTGTAATACTCCGGATAAGTAGATTTTCCAAGTATGGGATTTTCCGTTGTTATGATATATTGAATTAATGGTTGGAGTAAAGGGAGAACACCCAGTAGTATCCGTTAGTGTAAAGTATGGATTTGGTATCGAGTCTAATTGAATTTGCGTGCTCAATACTTGAGAACCACAATCATTGTAAGCTCTTGCATGAATAGTATAGTTCTTTCTATCCCAAAGAATTAGACTATCATGGCCATATTGATTTAAACCTAGGCTGGTCCAACCGGTTTGAGGAGTTATGAAATAGTAGACACTATCCGCGGAGGCGTATGGTGAGGTTGAGATTACCGAGAAAGTAGGGCTACCTAAATTGACAAGTAAAGTATCAGTACAATAAATACTATCGTTTGGAGGGAAACTTACATTTGGTTCGTCAATTACGATGATACTATCGTAGATATAAGATACACCACATTGATTGCTAACGCCATATCTTAAGGTCATTTTCCCAGAAAGGCTAGGAGTCCAGTTAAAACTGGTATCAGTGGGACTAGTAGAGTTGAATAAGAGTACGTTTGACTCATCAAAAACAAACAGTGAATATGAGCTTGGTGAATTACAGTTAATACTATCTTGATAGACAGCACTATTTGTTACCGTTCCAACACAAATTGTATTCGCAATTGAGATTGCTATTTCTGTAATCGCTATGGTGTCTACACAGACGGAAATAGTGTCTATATCCAGTGTGCAAAGCGTATTGCCCCCAAAAGCAGTAAGTCCTATATGTTTGACTATGTTATATGTACCTGATTGCAGGAATTGCAAATTGAGATTATTTGAACCAGAAGTCCAATATGCAGGTACAGTGGGGAATATTCCTCCAGAACCTAAGCTGGATCCGGTATTCAATGAAAACTTGTTGTTAGGAAGAGTTAATAAATTCCATTGACTATCGTAGACTTCCCAGTAGCCATTTGCTGTGGGATCACAAGTAAAGTCTGAGCCACTTGCAACTACCATTTTACCTTGGCCAGATAAATCCTGAACCAAGTAATTAGTTGAAGTACATACACTGTCGTCACCAACAATATGTGCCTCAGGGGACTCGGAAATAACTATTGGACCAACCGCAGCTGTACTTTGTGATCCTGGACAAGGTGCTGTTTTTGTGGCCGATACAGAGTATGTGTTATTGTATGTTGTGCCCCCAAGGGACGAAGTATAATTACATGAAGAACCCTGAAAATAATGACGATAGTACGCTTTTTGAGTTGTAGCATCATAGATTATGAACGGAAATTGAGAAACACCACCATTAATCAACGGTGATACTGCAGGCTTAGATGAGCCATCGTTTGAATTAAAAGTGTAGCTAATGCCATCCGGATCGTTCTGCCAATTACTAATCTCAAAATCGAAGTAAACGCTATCCTGCCCAGGAGCTAAACATACGGTCGTATTTCCGGGAGTAGAAAGTCCTAGCGTTTGGGTTGATCCAAAATAAAGATTGATTGTTGTGTCTATTGAACATCCTGTTGATGTAGATAGTTGAACTGTAGTAGTGTAAAGCCCGGCAGTATTATACTGGTGAGTTATTAAATTAGTTGATGAGTATGTGCCGGTTTGTACTGCACCACCATCTCCCCAGTCGATAGAATAATTTGTGAAATTGGATAACCCTGCCAAAGGTGACAGTAAGAATGTTGCATTCGCACCACCTGAACAAATAGAATAAGTCGTTATTCCATTAAATGAAGTCGCTAAAATAGGAGAAGGTCCAGTTGTTGTTACCTCACTCACTGCGAAATTTACAGATGCGCCAGAAAAGTTGAATCCGGTAATTGTGATATTCTGAGTATTGCTACTTGTACAACCTGACGAGTTAGTATATGTATATGTGACAGTATGGCTTCCAACAGGTAATTGACTTGGGTCAATTTGTCCTGAAGAGTTAACAGCATTCGGAAATCCCGCGACGGTGTAGACTCCTCCGCTTGGTGAGCCTCCTGATAATGAAGTAACGGCGGAACATTTCTGAAATGACGTTGTGCCTAAACTTAAAGTAACAGTCGAAGCCGTATAGACTGTAAGCGTTTGAGTAGAAGAACATGTAAATGTAATCGTGGTACTTGGTACTGTAAATGTCTCGGTTAAAGTCAGCGTAACTATTGATCCGTTAGAAAGTCCCTGAGGATCAAATGTTACATTACTCCCAGAAGTCACTACGGCTCCTGCACTACTAGTTAATGTCTGATTCGCACCCAAGGAATTGGTTAACGTCTGGATCCCATCATTTTCACAAACGGATGCGGGTAAACTTAGACTTGTAATATTGGGATTAGGGGCGATTGCAACGTTTACTGTTGCTATAGAAGCATTTGTAGAATCGGTATTATAGGCAAGATTAATGGCATAATAATCTAATCCTGTGGAAGTAGGAGTGAAAGTCGGTTGAGTTACCGCGGAGTTGCTAATAGAAAGGGTCCCTGCACCGCTCAGTTTTGTCCAGCTCCACGTCAAAGTGTCCTGTTGGGCGACAGCAGGAATGCTTGATATTAAATCAAAGTCATTTGAGCCACATAACGTTATTGTTGTGTTTGTAATGTTATTGCTCTGATCATCTTGTATTTGAACCTGAGCAATGCTTTTTGAAGTAGAGAGTAGAATGGCAAGAACCACAAAAGTTAGTCTACAGAAGTGTTTCAACATCCATGGAACAAGCAAGGTTCGTTCCAGCCTATATGAAGGTATTCTTATTTGCATTATTTAGAATTCTGCTCTAAATCTTTTAACTCTTGAACAATGTTCTCTTGTATCGACTCGATATCTACATTTTCTATTTCATGTCTTAGTTTTACAAGTATGTCATTCTGACCTGATCGCATTGCAGGTATTGAAATAATTTCTTTGAGATTGGAATCGCCTAATGTACCATTTAGGTAAGAGGCTGTTGCGTTAACCAATGCAACATATACAATGCAATACATTGTAAATCTAAATAGTGTTTTGAAAAGCTTTTTCATTGTAAGTAAGATTTTCCTTTCACAAAATGTTGGCGCCAGTACCTATTGTACTCGTCAATCGTAATTCTTCTTCCGGTGCGCGGGGCATGAATAAACCTGCCTTCTTCCACATAGATACCAACGTGCTGTATGTTTTGTCCATTGTGGCTGAAGAACATTAAGTCACCAGGTTGAAGATCTTTGTACTCTAAGAATTTTCCGCCGTTAGCTGCAAACTGGTTGCGAGAACTTCTTGGTAATTTCACACTTATGGATTTGTTGTATACGTATCCAACGAATCCAGAACAGTCAAATCCACTTGTAGGATCCATGGATCCATACGAGTAGGGGATTCCTATATGTTTTTGACTTTCTTTTAGGACAGCGATACGTGCGGCGCTAATATTCATATTCGGGAGGGAAACACTTTCCTGTTTGTACTTCTCTTTCTTATCTAACTCAGAGGTGGTTTTCGGAGAGTTATTGGAAGTATTATTTAATGAATCCTGTAGAATAAGATTGACGTATTCCGATGACTGGGATACAAAGTCATTCACATTCATATCCTTAATTTCAGCCGTCAACGAATCTTTGAAGCGCCATTTCTGGTATTGGTATAGAACCTCGGGATAGCCAAAATTCATGAAGAGCCCGGCGAGTACTATGTTGGCTATAAATTTTTTCATTTCTGCTCTTAGTTTGAATTTCACGGAAATTAACGGTCCGAAACTTTAGCAATATAAAGATATTAACAAGACCTTTTTTTTGTGCATCATTACCTAGCAATAATTACTTATTAAAAAATGTTAACTTCCTTTTGCAGTCGATGTATGATGATGATTTTTCATTGTTAATGAATCAATTAATAATGTTATGAAATACTTAAATCAAGTTGTCTTTTTTTGTGTCTTATCTGAGAATTTTTGTGTTGCACAAACTGTGTTTACTGAAACAAAGCTCAATCTGTTGGATACAGGCAAGATCCAAGTTCTTCTGGTAGTTCCAGATTCCTTTCCATCTATCGAATAAGTAGTTAGGGTTTCAGATGTGGGTAATAAGCCGATTTGGAACTTAGATAAAAGTGGTTTTCATCTTTCGGAGGGTGAAGATGAATTGATGGTGACAAGGGTTACACAGATTTCGAAGGACCAATCCGTAAACCTTGGTTTAGTATTGGATCACTCGGGCTCTATGGTGTTTGATGAGAGTCAGTTGGTTGATCAGTTCGGAAATATTCTGTATTCTTTTGATTATTATGGCCGTATCGTCTATCCTGATGGCTATGTGTTCCCAATTAATGAACTGAAAAAAGCAGCTTCACGTTTTTTAAACTCGTTTGATAATGACAAAGACAGTATTTCGCTAATTTGTTTTTCGACGCAAGTAGATCAACAGATCGATAGGGGTAACTCAATACATACTCTTCAGAATAGTATTGCAAATATCGAAGCGGAAGGCCGGACTGCCTTCTATGACGCACTAGATAGATCGCTAGAAGAGTTGAAAACTGCCAGTGGTACAAAAGTAGTCGTAGCTCTGACTGATGGGAATGATAACGAATCCGCGGTTGAATTTAATTCAGTCTTGTTGAAGGCGCAGCTCTTTGAAATACCATTGTATATAATTGGTTTAGGTTCTGTCAATCAAGATTCTCTTCGGACGCTTGCCGACTCTACGAACGGCGCATATTTTTATTCACAGAATGCCCTGGGTATAGAAAGTGTTTACGAAGATGTCAAGGCTAAAATTCAAAGTGTTTATGGTGTGAAGTATGATGCGACCAATTATAATCCGACCGATTCGATAAGAAACGTTGTTGTTAAATATGTAACGGATAGTGTGTTTGCATCCACTTCTATAGATGTAGCGCTTCCGGAAGAGGTATTGGATTATTTAAAGAATCGTAGGCAAAATCAATATATATCCGCACTTCTCGGGGGAGGCATTGCTGTGGGAATTGGTATTTTCCTAGTTATTTATAGGCGAAAAAATAAAAGTGATTTAGCTTAAAATCTCGGCTAATTGCTATTTTCGATATGCGTTCAGATTACGGATGGATTTGACTTTAGGAGTATGGTAATCTTTTCGTGAAGAGTAATTCGCTCCTTTAGAGAAGGATGATCTGCACTAAAACTGCACATCATCAATATACTTTCGAATAAATCAAAGATACATTCATACGATAGAAAGTAAACGATCGTTAAACGTTTAAAGACTAGAAGGTGAACCACAAATTGACACTAAACCTAGACAGAGATTTTCATATAAGGAGTAGTCATATTTTGACGATGAAATGGTTTGTGGTTTTGATTTATAGTATTCGATGGCGTAAATCGTATGCGTTAATACGTGTGAAACGGTAAAAGCCAGCATAAAAGAACCCAAATGGGTACCAACCGATCCTTCC
>JGI20159J14440_10001387_pt1 | contig 17418 bp, 18 predicted proteins | sample COG_09_FD_14440 | JGI IMG/M metagenome (IMG submission 14440) | reverse complement strand
CTTCCATACATTTTCCAATTTGCTATAAAATACATATATTTATTTGTCATAATGAAAAATTTAATCTATAGCTTTGTATTTTACAGATCAATATATTTAATAACAAAATGATAAGTAGTTTAAGAAATTTTGCAAAAACTAAAGTAGCTGGGATATTTATATTCATAATAATTATACCGTTTGTATTTTGGGGCATGGGTAGTGTTTTCAGTGGTGGTAATACAAATAATATTGCAAAAATTAATAACAAAAATGTTTCAACCCAAGATTTTATGGATTATTTAAATCGATCAGGTTTAAGCCAAAAAGTAATTAAAGAAAACATTGATAAAAATATACTAGAAGAACTTTTATCCACGTTAATTTCTTCTGTATTATTGGATCTTGAAATCAAAGATTTAGATTTGACTCTATCAGAAGATGAAATGGTTAAGAGAATAAAAATGAATAAAGAATTTTTAGATGAAAATGGAAAATTCAAAAGAACTCTTTATGAAAAATTTTTATTAAAAAATAATATGACTGCTGCAATGTATGAAATGAAGTTAAAAAGTAATGTCCTGCAAAAACAACTATTTACATATATTAGTAGTGGAGCAAAATCCCCTGATTTTTTTGTTGAAGAATATTTTACTGAAAAAAACAGCAAACTAACTGTTGATTTTATAGACCTTAATAGGTTCTATAAAGCAAAAGAAAAATTTAGCAATGAAGATTTAATAAAATTTATAAATGATAATTCTGATAAATTAAAACAAGAACATATTGATTTTTCATATATCATTATTTCACCAAAAATATTAACAGGGTCAGATGAATTTGATCAAACATTCTTTAACAAGATCGATGAAATAGAAAATCAAATATCAAAAAATGTTGATTTTAAATCTATAGCTAATGATCTTAAAATTTCTCCGACAATTAAAAAAGATTACATTAATTTTTTAAACGAAAATACTATCGAAAATATAATTTATAATTCACGAAAAAATACTACAGAAATCATAGAATATGATGGAGCTTATATTCTGTACAATATTGATCAAATTAATGAAAAATTAGCTAGTTTAAATGATAAAAGGTTTAAAGATCAAATTAGCAATGTTTTATTTAAAAAAGAAAAATATGAGTTTAATAAAAAAATCCTAGATCAAATTAACAAAAAAGAATTTAATCAAGCTTCTTTTGATAAACTTGGAAACAATAGCATTCAAAATTTTAAACTAGAGTCAAAAGATGATGATTCAAAATTTGAAAAAAATTCAGTAGAAATTTTATATTCTATGCCATTAAATGCCTTTACTCTTGTTTCTGATTATAACGATAATATTTTTGTTGCGAAAACTGTTAAATATGAAGAACCATCTTTTTCAAAAAATTCCAAAAACTATAATGCAATTTCAAATGAAGCTAGTTCTGAGAACAGAAATACAATCTTAAAATCTTTTGACTATCTACTTAATGATAAATACAAAGTAGTAATAAATGAAAAGACACTTGAAAGAGTTAAAAATTATTTTAGATGATGCTTAATCGAAACTTTAAAGATTTCAAGTTTCGTCACCAAAGGAACGAAAATCAAATTCTATATACTTATTATAAAACGAATAATGATAGTGAAATTTTAAATTTAATTGATAATTTTCTAAAAGAAAAAAATAGTTTTATTTTTGAGTCTGTCGAAAAAGGTAAAATAAGAGGCAGATATACAATATTTGGGAAAAACCCAGATAAAATATGGGAATTCAATAATAAGAATTCATACCTAATTAAAAATAAGATTAAAAAAAAAATTAAAGGTAATCCTGATAAGATTATAGAAAATATAATTGAAGATTTTAGATTTAAGACGCCTACAGGACTACCTCCTATATGTTCATTAATTTCTGGTTATTTTTCATATGACTCAATTAGATATATAGAAAAAATTCCCAATAATTGTAAAGATGACCTGAAACTTCCTGATGTAAGACTTTTAAGACCAAGAACATTAATTATTCATGACAACTTGAAAAAGAAAATTTTTTATATAGCTAATGTTTTTAAAGATGAAAAAATAAACAATTATAGTGAAAAATACTTAGAGATTGAAAGTGAAATTAACGATTTATTAATTCAATCATCATTATCAAAGAAAAATTTAAAAATTACAAAAAAAGAAAAAATTCAAGTCAAATCTAATACTACTAAAAATAAATTCTTGAGTATGGTTAAAAAAGCAAAAAATTATATTAAGATTGGTGACGTATTTCAGGTGGTTCTAAGTCAAAGGTTTGAAGCTAAATTATCCAAAAAACCATTAGAGATTTATAAAAAACTTAGAATTACTAACCCCTCACCTTTTATGTATTTTTTTAACTTTGAAGATTTTCAAATTATTGGTGCAAGTCCAGAAATTTTAGTTAGATTAAGAGATAACAAGATTACTGTAAGACCAATAGCAGGAACTAGACCAAGGGGAAAAAATTCTAAAGAAGATAATTATTATGCGAAAGATTTACTTAAAGATAAAAAAGAATTATCAGAACATTTAATGCTATTAGATCTTGGTAGAAATGATGCGGGTAAAGTTTCTAAGATAAATACAGTCAAGGTTACAGAGAGCTTTATTATTGAAAAATACTCACACGTTATGCACATTGTTTCAAACGTAATTGGTAGTTATAATAAAAAATATTCAAAATTTAAATCCTTATTAGCTGGATTTCCAGCAGGAACTGTATCTGGTGCACCTAAAATAAGAGCAATGGAAATTATTGATGAATTAGAAACAACAAAAAGAAAAGTTTATGCTGGTGGAATAGGTTATTTTTCTGCTAATGGTGAATTTGATACCTGTATTGCTCTTAGAACTGCTATTTCAAAAAATAATAAATTTTATGTTCAAGCAGGTGCTGGTATTGTAGCAGACAGTAATCCGATTAAAGAGTATGAAGAAACTGTAAATAAGGCTAAGGCTTTATTAAATGCTTTAAAATAATGAAAATAATACTAATTGATAACTATGATAGTTTCACATTCAATTTGTATCACTATCTTTCTTCTCTAAATACAAAAGTGGATGTTATTCGTAATGACAAAATTACATCAAATCAAATATTAAAAAAAAAATATGATAAGATTGTAATCTCACCTGGTCCAGGTAATCCTAATCAATCTGGAAATTGCATTAAAATAGTAAAATCTCTATATAAAAAAATACCTATTTTAGGTGTTTGTTTAGGCCATCAGATTATTGGTCAAGTTTTTGGTTCAAAAATAATTCAGGCTGATAAACTAATGCATGGAAAAACAAGTAAAATAACCTCAAATAGAACTGGGATATTAAAAAATCTACCCTCACTGTTTGAAGCAACAAGATATCACAGTTTGATTATAGATAAGAAAACACTTTCAAAGGAACTTGAGATTACAGCTCAAACTGAAGATGGTTTAATTATGGGAATAATGCACAAAGAATATAACATTCATGGTGTTCAATTTCACCCTGAAAGTATAAAAACTAAGGTAGGCATTAAAATATTAAAAAACTTTATCAATTATAAGATTTAATGGAACAATATTTAAGTAAATTAAAAAATAAACAAAATTTATCATTTGAAGAAAGCAAAGCTGCTTTTGAAATACTAATGGATGGTAAAGCTTCAGAGGATCAAATTTTTGATTTCCTAACGCTTCTTTCAGCAAAGGGTGAAGTTGCAAATGAGATTGCTGGAGGAGTGTATGTTTTAAGAAATAAATCAAAAAGAGTTAATGTTAAAGATTGTGTTGATACATGTGGCACAGGTGGTGATGGAATGAATACACTTAATATATCTACAGCATCTGCTTTATTATTATCTAGTATGGGAGTTAAAGTAGCTAAACATGGCAATAAAGCTGTGTCATCAAAATGTGGATCGGGTGATGTTTTAGAAGCACTCAATATTAGAATTGATTTAGAGCCCAATGATATTGAAAAACAAATAAATAATAATAATTTCGGTTTTATGTTTGCGCCAAACTATCATAGTGCGATGAAATTTGTTGGACCTACAAGAAAAAAAATAGGTAAAAGAACAATATTTAACATGATTGGACCTCTCAGCAGTCCAGCGTTAGTAGAGAGACAAGTTGTTGGAGTTTTTGATCAAAAATTATTGAGAATTTTTGCTGATGCTTTAGCTAATTTGAATATAAAATTTGCTTGGGTTGTTAATAGTAATGATGGATTAGATGAAATATCTCCATATGCAAAAACAAATGTTATGCAGCTAAAAAATGGTGAAATTTCTGAAATAACAATTGATCCTAAAGAATTAAATATTGGTGCAAATAAATTTGATGATTTGATTGGTGATGATGCTGAATTTAATGCAAGTAAAATGATAAACATATTTAAAGGTGAGGACAATGATTTTTCAAAAGCTGTTTGCTTAAATGCAGCAGCAGGTCTTATTGTCGCCGAACAAAATTCAATATTTAAAGATGCTTATGAGTCTGCAAGATCACATATATTATCAGGTCAAACTTTTGAAAATTTAAAAAAAATACAAAATGCCTGATAATATTCTAGAAAAAATAATTAAAAAAAAAATTGAACGTATTGATTTATTAAAAAAATCAATTTCATTAAAATCCTTAGATGAAAAAATTGATCAAAATAGATTATTCATTAATTTTAAGGATAAAATACAAAAGAATATCGATAATAATAAGATTTCTTTAATAGCTGAAATTAAAAAAGCTAGTCCTTCTGCTGGTATAATAATAGAAGATTATGACCCTATAGAAATAGCAAAAATATATTATAATAATAAAGCAACTTGTTTATCTATACTTACAGAAGAAAATTTTTTTCTTGGTAATCTTATTCATGTAAGCAAAGTTAAAGAAAAAATAAACTTACCTGTTCTTTGTAAAGATTTTTTTATAGATAAATTTCAAGTTCATCTTGCTAAAAGTTATGGTGCAGATGCTATATTAATAATAATCGCTGGTGTTTCTGATGAACTAGCAAATGATTTATATGAGGAAGCGTTAAAACTTAACATGTCTATAATAGTTGAAGTGCATACTGTTGAAGAGGCAAAAAAAGCTCTTAACTTTAAAGAGGCATTAATTGGAATTAATAATAGAAACCTTAAAACTCTTAAAACAGATATAAATACAACTTATGATATCCATGATGTTTTAATTAATCATAGTGGTCCTTTAATCTCTGAGAGTGGGATTAAAACAAAAGAAGAACTTCTTGCTTTAAAAGATAAAACCAACATTAAAACTTTTTTAATTGGTGAATCACTTTTAAAAAATTTGGATGATAATACAATTTTTTCAATTCTTTAGTAAAATAAACCGCTATTTTAAACACTTTTTAGCTATTGTTTATTTAGGAGAACTTTTGTAGAACAGATTTTGTACGATATTTGTTCTTATGCTTACAAAAAAACAAAAAAACTTGCTTTTATTTATCAACAAGAAGTTGAGATCTTCTGGTGTATCACCCTCTTATGAGGAAATGAAAGAGTCGCTTAATTTAAAATCAAAATCAGGAATTCACAGATTAATTAGCGCATTAGAGGAAAGAGGATTTATTAAAAGATTAGCACATAAAGCTAGGGCTTTAGAGGTTATAAAACTACCTGAAACTGCATCAGCTAATGATATTTATAACAGTTTTTCACCAAGTGTAATAAAAGGTGGTTTAGATGAAGAGAATGCTAAATCAGATGAAATTGAAATACCAGTTTTAGGTAAAATAGCAGCAGGAACTCCTGTTGAGGCAATTCAAAATGAGGTGTCTAGAATACCTCTACCAAGTAATCTTGAGAAAAATGGTCAATATTTTGGTTTAAAAGTACAAGGTGACTCAATGATAGAAGCTGGCATTAACGAAGGTGATACCGTAATCATTAAAAGATCAGATACTGCTGATAATGGTAAAATTGTAGTAGCCTTAATAGATGAGCATGAAGCAATGTTAAAAAGAATTAGAAGAAAAGGCAAGACTGTTGCATTAGAAAGTGCAAACAGAAATTATGAAACTAAAATATTTGGACCTGATAGAGTTAAGGTTCAAGGTGTTCTTGTATCTTTATATAGAAACTTCTAAGAAAATAGTCTAAACATTTCCAATGTCTAAAATAGCAACAAGATTTGCTCCGTCTCCTACTGGAGCTTTACATATAGGAGGTGTAAGAACTGCTTTATTTAATTGGCTTTTTTCAAAAAATCAAAAAGGAACTTTTCATTTAAGAATTGAAGACACAGACAAAGAAAGATCTAAAGATGAGCATAAAATACAAATTATTAAATCTTTAAAATGGATAGGCATTGAGCATGATGGTGAAGAGTATATTCAATCTACAAAAATTAATGATCATATTAAAGTTGTAGATGAGTTACTTAAAAATGGAAATGCTTATAAATGTTATTGCTCAACAGAAGAAATTGAAGATCAAAAAAAAAGAGCGAGACAAAAAAAACTTCCATACATTTATAATAGAAAATGTAGAGATCTTTCTCAAACAGATGCACCTAAAGATGTAAAGCCTGTAATTAGATTTAAAAGTAAAATAGGTGGAACAACTATATTAAAAGATTTAGTCCAAGGGAATGTAGAAATTGAAAATAACACAATTGAAGATTTTATAATTTTAAGAAATGATGAAACGCCAACATATAATTTATCTGCAACAGTTGATGATCATCAAATGAATATGACACACATTATTAGAGGAGATGATCACAAAATTAATACTTTTAAACAAATGCAAATATACATAGCTATGAAATGGGATTTACCACAGTTTGCTCACATACCTCTAATTCATACCATTGAAGGTAAAAAGTTATCAAAAAGAGACAACGCATCAACATTAGATGACTATTCAAAAATTGGAATAATGCCAGATGCTCTAAGAAATTATCTTTTAAGACTTGGCTGGTCTTACAAAGATAAGGAGATATTCACTCTAGATGAAAGCATAAAATATTTTGATCTAAAAGGAATTGGTAAATCCCCATCTAAACTTGATATGAGCCGTATTCTTTCAATGAATGAACATTATATTAAAACAATTGATGAAAATGAACTATACAATCAATTACTTCAATATTGTGAGTTGTTTAAAGAAAAAATTGATACAGATAAAGAGAGCAAACTTAAGCTACTCATTATCATTCCTTAAGAATAAAGCTAAGACACTAGAAGATATCTATAATAATGCTAAATATATAATTGTTGATGAAGTTGACCTAAATCAAGAAGATTTTAAGCTAATTGATGATAATGCAAAAAAAATTATATCAGATTTTTCAAAAAAATTTTCTACAGTAGAGAATTTAACTAAAGAAACATTGGAACCAATATTAAATGATTTAATCAAATCATATGAGACAAACTTTAAAAGCGTTGGTCAACCATTAAGAATTATATTAACAGGTTCTAAATTTGGTCCTGGTATATATGATATAATTATTTCCTTAGGAAAAGTTGAAGTAGAAAAAAGGCTAAATAAGTTAGTCTAATACTTAAAAATAATCTGATAAAATTTTAGCAGTTTTTTCAGTAGATGAAGTGTCTGATTTAATATCATTTAATGTTTTTTTTATCACTTCTAATTGTGATTTCATTAAATCGGGGTGATTTAATAAATAATTTACAGAATTGAATATTTCTTTTGGATTACATTCTTTTTGTAAGAGTTCTGGAATAATTTCTTTATTATTAATTATATTGATTATATTTGCAAAACGTACTTTTACTAAAGATTTCATTAAAAAATAGTTGATCATATTAATTTTGTAAATAATTATAGATGGAACATTTGCATTACAAATTTCTAAAGAAACAGTACCTGACTTTGCAACTGCAAATATAGAATTATTTAAAACTTGAGATTTTATGATTTCATCTGAAACTACTTGAGAATTTTCTATTTTATCATTTTTAATAAAATCGTTAATTAAATTTCTATTTTCATTAGTGCCATGAAAAATAAAAGCATAATTATTAGATTTATTATTCATCAGTTTGATAAATTCTGATAAAATTGGTAAAAGCACATTGGTTTCAGAATTACGACTTCCAGCAAAAATTGAGATAATTTTTTTTTCTTTGTCTATTAATGATGAAAGATCTGTTTTAGTTTTATTATCTTGTTCCAGTAAAGGATGACCAACAAAAGTATTGGTAATATTTTCTTTATCAAAAAAAGTTTTTTCAAAGTTAAATAATAGTAGCATGTGATCTACAAATTTTTTAAATTTCTTAACTCTGCCCTCTCTCCATATCCACACTTGTGGTGCAACATAATGTACAGTTTTTATATTCTTGTTAATTTTCTTAACTCGTTCAGCAACTCTTAATGTAAAATCTGGGCTATCAACGCTAAATAATATATCAGGATTAAATTTGATAATTTCTTCTACTGTTTTATTGATCTTATTTCTTATTTTAAAGATGTTTAATAAAACACTTGTAAAACCCAAGTATGTAATTTCTTTAAGATTAAAAATTGAATTTATACCTAATGATTTTAAATGATTGCCCCCAACAGATAAATATTCAATATCTGGTTGTATAGTCTTTAATTTAGATATAACCGTGGAGGCTAACTTATCTCCGGAAGGTTCGCCAGTTAATATAAAAATTCTTTTCATATTGTTTTGATAAATATTTTATTTTTATTAGCAAAGTTTATACATTTAACTTTATCTAAAAAAATATTTTGATTAGCTTTTAATACAATTCCACCAATATTTACTTTTTTACAGTCCTTCAATGTATCAAGGCCAACGGTTGGCAAATCAACTCGAATATCTTGTTTTTTTTTGGGTAATTTAATCAAAATAGCTTTAATTTTTTTACTTTTTTTAATTGATAGAATCATTTTTTTTGTTCCTTTTGAGGTCTCTTTGGCAATGACAAAGTTATTCCTTATAATTAAACCTTGTACGTGATTATGAGCACTCAAACTTTTTAATGATTTAATTCCTTTTCTTATATTAATTAAGTCTATTTTATGGGGTTTAATTTTAGTAAAGTTACCTTTTGATAATGTTAATTCTGGATTATAAAAATTTGATTTAATAACTCTGATTTTATTTTCAGCTAAAATTTTAATCAATTCTTTTAAGATAGCTGCATCACCCAATTTTGAAGCTCTAATTATTCTTGGTATGTAATAAATACCCTTAATATCTAATTTCAAATTAGATATTCTTGGCTTATCAATTTTGCCAGCAAATAAAACTTTGTTGCACTTTTTTTCTTTAATCAACTTAAGAATTTGTCCAAATTTTCCGATACTTATAAAATGAGCATTTTTATCATTTTTAAAACGATTATTTTTACTTAAATCAATTATGAAATATTTCTTATTTTCTTTTTTTAAAGTTTTTAGTACTATTTGTGGAAAGTCTGTACTACCTAAGAATAAACCAATCATTTATTTTAAAAATGGGGTGCAAATTGGTCTTTTTTTGTCTTTATTTATAAAATCCAAAACATCTTTAACTAAAGGGTTATCTGTATATTTTCCGTTAAGATTCTTTAAGTTTTCACTAAGAACTTCAGTTTTAAAAATTTCTTTATAGGCATCTGTAAGTCCCAAAATGTCTTTATTAGATACTTTGTCTCTCCTTAAACCAACAACATTAATTCCATTTAGATAATTTCTATTACCTGTCGATAAGCCATATGGGATTACATCTCTTAATACACCTGTCATACCACCTATCATTGCCCTTTTACCAATTCTCGTAAATTGTTGGACTCCACATTTTGCTCCTATGATTACAAAATCTTCAATTTCTGCATGGCCAGCTATAGCAGTATTGTTGGCCATGACAATATTATTACCAATAATACAGTCGTGCGCAATATGTGCACCAATCATTATTAAATTATTATTTCCTATCTTAGTTAACCCACCTCCTTGTACAGTACCAGTATTTATCGTTACGTGCTCTCTAATAGTATTATTATCACCAATTAAAAGTGTAGTTTCTTCACCTTTATACTTCAAATCTTGTGGATCACTTCCTATTGACGCAAATGAATAAAGTTTATTTCCTTTTCCAATAGTGGTGTTCCCAGTAATATTTACATGAGATTGGATTAAAGTATTTTCTCCAATTTCTACATTTGGTCCAATTGTTGCATAAGGCCCAATCTCTACATTGGTAGAAATTTTTGCCTTAGAGTCAATTATAGCTGTTTTATGTATCATTTATTTTCTTTTATAAATCTTCTTAAGTCTGTTGCAGGATATCCCATAACTTTTGAATTATTTGGTATATTTTTAATAACACCACTACCGCCCCCTATTTGGACATTGCTCCCAATATTTAAATGTCCTGAAATACCAGCTTGTCCACCTATCATAACATTGTCTCCTAGCGATGAACTCCCTGCAAAACCAACTTGTCCAGCAATAATACAGTTGTTACCAATCTTGTTGTTATGAGCAATATGAACTTGATTGTCTATAAATGTATTTTTACCAATAATTGTATTTGATAAAGAGCCCCTATCAATAGTTGCACCACATCCAATTTCAGAATTATCTTCTATTATAACTATACCAATATGCGGATATCTAAAATTCTTTTTTTTATCTGGAAAAAAACCAAAACCTTTTTTTCCTATAACACAACCATCTAATATATTTACATTATTACCTACTAGGGTTTTTCTAATTATTACATTAGAACCTATCGAACAATTATCCCCTATTACTACATTACTTTCTATAATTGAGTTGTGACCAATTAAACAATTTTTTCCTATCTTTACATTTTTACCAATTAAAACATTCTGGCCAAATTTAATTTTTTTAGATGATGAAGTTTTTTTAATATTTTTTACTGATTATCAAAATCATCTGTTATTGAGTTTGGGTAAAATATTTTAGTAATTTGCGCAGTTGCAATCAATACATTATCAACAATTATTTTTTTACAACTAGCAGGTAACAAGTTTGATAAGTTTTTGCTAGTAATACAATAAGAAGCTTTAGTTTTAGAAGCTAGTGCTTCATATTTTTTTGAATGAAAAAAAGTAATCTCATTAATATTTGCAGTTACTAAATCATTAATATTTTTAACTTTAGACTTATTAAAATTTTCAATATTATCAATTGATGCAAGCTTTAATAGTTTNGCTATATCNAAAGGACCTTTGTTCTTAAAAAATGGATTNATCATTATTTAAGTTTTTTTATCAAATAAAAATGAAAATACTTATCAAGAAATATTACTGATTATTTTCTATCAACAATAGTTGCAGACCACTGTGCATCTGCCATTTTTTTTCCTTCAACAAAGGCTTCACCCTTATACTTCCATACTTTTCCATGTGATCTCGTGGCCTCAATATTCAATTCTAATCTGCAATCTGGGATAACCGGGTTTCTGAACCTTGCTTTTTCAATGCCCATTAAAAAAACTAACTTATTCTCATAAGTTTCTTTATCAATACCAGCAGCAGTTAAAGCTGCAGCCGCTTGCCCAAACGCCTCTACAATTAAAACACCAGGCATTACAGGATTTCCAGGAAAATGTCCCTGCACAAAGAAACTATCTTTTCTAACATTAACAATGGCTGTAGCTGAAAAAAGTTTTTTAATATTAATTAATTCGTCAATTAAAAGCATTGGTTCTCTATGTGGAAGTAAATTTATTATCTGTTCTTTATTTAAAGAATTTGACATTTTTACTACTTTACTTTGATATCTTTAATTTCTTTATTAGCTAACTCTAATATATCTTTAGTTACATCAAGTTCAGTTTTGCCAATCACCACCATTTTTTTTTGTAAAATTAATGACAAGTCATTATTTTGTGAATATTTTGCTAAAATAGGTTGTAATTTTTGTACAAGTTCTGACTTGGCCTTTATTAATTGATCATTGGATTCTTTTATTAATTTTTGTCTGAGGTTTTGATATTCAAGTGCTTCTTTTCTTAAGTTTTTTACTTGTTTTGCAAAATCTTCTTTTGATAAAATATTTTTTTGAGAAATTAATTTTTGATCTTTAGCATTTAAATCTTTTTCTGCTTTGTTTAACTTGGCAATGCCATTTTTTTTNATACTTGTGATTTGTTTAGAGATTGAAATACCAGCTTTTGATTTTGACATAACAAAATCTAGATCAAANTAAGCAATTTTNATTTCTNCATGTGTGTTTGTTGTTATCGTTAATAATATTATTACACTTAAGTATTTATATATTTTTCTAAATATCATTAAAATGTAGTTCCAATATTAAATCTAAAAGTCTCAGTTTTATCTGAGCTTTTTTTAGTAACAGGTTGTGCAAATGAAAAATTCAAGGGTCCAATCGGTGTTAGTACGTCCATGGCGACACCAACAGAACTTCTTATAACATTAGACTCATCGATACTACTGTCATAATCAACACCCCAAACATTGGCAGCATCAAAAAAAATATTAAAATCAGTATTTTGAAAAGATGGAAGGATTTGAGGAAGTGTTGTTGATATATTTAAGCTAGCTGCATAATTACCACCAACATAGTCATTATTATCAGTGGGTCCAATTTTCCCACTTTCAAATCCTCTTAATTTTCGACTTGGTATAAAAAGTCTTTTTGATAATCTTACATCATCTCCTGAGATTGAATTTGCTGCTCTACCAAATAAACTTATTTTACCTACCATATCAGATACNAAAGATTTATATTTATTGATTTCAAAACCATTAATAATTTCATTTTGATCTGAAACTAAAGGAATACTTTGATATAAAGAGGTATTATAACCATCTGTNGGTTGATAACTTCTATCTCTTANATCGTAATCTAAAGAATATGCAAAATTAACATCAAAATAATTTCCCTCTTGTTTTTTTATAGCAGTNGATGCAGTTGAGGTTGTNGTAAGTTTTTCTACATCTGTAATCAGTGATGGACTGAAAAAAAGATTTTCATATTGCTCAAATCTTGTACCAAAACTAAAGCCNAGGTTGGAAGTTTTGTAGCCACTTTCAGTCAAATTGTCTGTAGAAGAGCTTTCAATAGAAGTAAATAAATCATTATCACCATAACCAAAATTTGGTTTCAAATAGGTAAATTTACCTTTTATACTATATCACTAACCATCAGATTGGTATCAAGTTTAATACCTTTTCCCAAAAAATTATTCTCTTTTATACCACCACCTACACTTGAACCGTTTGTACCAACACCAGCACCTAATGAGATTTCACCAGTTGGTTTTTCCTCAACAATTATATCAATGATTTTTAAATTTGCTTCATTTCCATCGGTAATTTCAGTTTTTACTTTTGAAAAAATATTTTTACTTTTCATTTTGCTGATAGATTTATTAAATAAAATTTCATTATAAGGATCACCCTCATCAACAATTAAAGTGTTTCGTAATACTTCCTCTAAAGTAATGTTATTTCCAGATATATTAATTTTTTCTACATAGAATTTTTCAGTCTCTTCCATTGTAATAACAAAATCTAATTTATTCTTATCAATTATTTTTTCCTTAATTTTTGCATTAACAAATTCATATTGTTTAGAAAGAGCAATTTTATCAACTTCATCTAAAATTTTTTCAATGTTATTAAGTGAATATTTTTTTCCTTTTAATTTATTTAACACTTTAGTGATATCTCTAAAATGATCTTTATTGAAATCTGTTGGAAGCTCTAGCTTGAGATCATTAAAAAAAAATTTTTCTCCAGCTTCAATATTAAAAACTAATTTAAATGAATTATTTTTTTGGGACTCAACGAATGTGTCATTAATTTTTGATAAATAATAACCTTTGTTTTTGTAATAGTTNGTAAGTAATCTTTTATCAAGTTTAATTCTTTGTTCATCAAGATAAACTTTATTAGANATAAATTTCCATGGTTTAGAAGTTTCAGATGCAATAACATTTCTAAGTTTTCTATCTTTTAATTTTTTATCACCTAAGAAAATAATTTCACTAATCTTAGCTTTTTTTCCTAAATCAATGTCATAAAAAAGTCTAATTGTATTACGATCATTATCACGTGTTAGGGAAGTTTCTATTTTTGAAAAATAATATCCATTTTGTTTAATTATATTTTTAATTAAATTTAAATCAGACTGATAAGTAGAATCTTTAAAAGGTTTTCTATTTTTAAGTTCCATTTTTTCATTTAAAGCTTTTACAAAACTTTTGCTTTTAACACCTCTTATTTGTAAATCTTCAATGATAGGATTTTCGACGACTTCAATTAAAAGAGTGTCATCGATAATTTTAAAATCTATCTTGTTAAAAAAATCTGTTTTATCTAATTTTTTAATAGCAATATTTAAATCATCAGAATTATAATCTTGGTTAATATTTAAACCACTAAAAATTATAATAGATTGTTTTGAAAGTCTTAAGTTTCCTTTTACTTCAATGTCGTTAATAATGTCAGCAAGAGCATTAGAGACTAATGATATAAAGAAAAAAAATATTATAAAAATTTTGTTCATTACTTGAAGCTTATACACATAAAGTGTCAATTTTTAAACTTACATAATCATTTAATGACCTAATTTGACCAATGTTTCTGGGCTTAATTGACTTATATTTTTGAAATTCTTTTTTTTTAATAATTTTTGATAAAATTTTATAAATATCTAAAAAGCTTAATTTGTTATTTAAAAAATTTTTTACTAAACAATCATTTGCACTTACAATTATTGTTTCAAAAAGTGACTCTTGTTCTGGAAGAGTATCAATTAATTTAATTATTGGAAATTTTTTTGTATCCACATTCTCAAGGTTTAGATTATTTAATAATGAAATATCAATTTTTTTTGATTTAATTTTTTTTTCATTATTTTGATATAATGAGTTAAAAATTGGTATAGTCATGTCAGTATCATGAACTAATATTTTGAGTAACCCATTATTAAATTTAACTAAAGCATGGACGTAAGATTTAGGGTGAACTAAAATTTCTAATTGATTGTATCTTAAATTAAAAATTTTTTTTGCTTCAATTATTTCAAAAACCTTATTCATCATCGTTGCAGAGTCTATGCTAATTTTCTTTCCCATACTCCAACTAGGATGCTTTAGGGCTTGTTTTCGTGTTATTGATTTAAATTTTTTAATTGGGTAATTTTTAAACGGCCCACCAGATGCTGTGATGAATACTTTTTCTATATTATTATGAGATAATTTATTAGTTAAAGACCAAATAGAAAAATGCTCCGAGTCTACTGGAATGAATTGAGTGTTATATTTTTTTAATCTTTTTTTAATCAATGACCAGCCACAAATAATTGACTCTTTGTTGGCTATAGCAATTGTTTTGGAATATTTGATTATATCTAAAGTCGGCTTCAACCCACTAAAGCCCGAGATAGCACTCATTGTATAATCAATTTTTTTTTTAATAAATATTTTATTAAGTGCATCTAAGCTTGATAAAATATTTATCTTTCTTTTTTTAAGGAGTTTTTTAACTTTAAGATAAGAGTTTGGATCAGTAATAATAATATTCTTTACATTAAATGTTTGGATTTGTTTAAACAATTCCTTATAATTTTTATGTGCGGTAAGCAAACATATTTCTATATTTTTTTTATCTTTTTTAAGAATATTAATTAATGATTTACCTATAGATCCTGTTGAGCCAAGTATTGCAATTTTTTTTTTCATTATAAGTTGAAACTAAATAATAATATTCCAATTGGTAAAGCAAATATAATACCATCAATTCTATCTAAAAAACCCCCATGGCCTGGTAATATATCACTTGTATCTTTAACTTTTGCTCTTCTTTTTAAATATGAAATTAAAATATCACCAACTTGAGATGTTAATGAAATTAATAAAGTTATTATAATTAAATATAAAAGATTATATTCTAAGAGTTCATTATAGAATATTGGAACCAATACTAATGAAAATAAAAAAGATCCAATAGATCCAGATATTGTTTTTTTTGGACTAATCTTAGTAAGTTTTTTACCTTTAATTGTTCGTCCTATTAAGAGGCCACCTATATCAGTTACAATAGAAACTAAAATTGAATAAATTAAACATATTTTTAAATGGGTCTGTTCAGTTTCTATATATAAAATTAAAAAAACTAATGAAGACAAATAAATGAGTGATAATAATTTAAATAAAAATTTTATTATCAGGTTTTTTTTCTTATTTTTTTTAAATACCTTATAAATTAATGAGTTAAATTCTATCCAAGTGANAACTGAAATGATTATAAGTGAAATGATTAAAATATATGAGTAATTAATCATTAAATATAAAAGAAATAATAGCAATATAGAGGTAACTATTCTTTTTTTTAATTCTAAATTCATTATACAGCTCCAAAATTTCTTTTTAATGATTTAAATTTTCTAAGTATTTTTTTATAATCATTTTTTTTAAAATCTGGCCACAGTTTTTTTTCAAAAAAAATTTCAGTATAAGCTAATTGCCATAGTAAAAAATTACTTAGTCTATTTGTATTACCTGTTCTAATTAATATATCAGGATTCGGTATATTTTTAGTATANAGATTATTTTCGATGTTTTTTTTTGTTATTTTCTTTTTNGTTTTGAGGCNCAATTTAATAGCATCAATTATTTCATCTTTTGATCCATAATTAAGTGCCAAATTGATTTGTAATTTATTGTTTTTAGATGTGTCTTTTTCAGATTTAAATAGTAGATTTTGCAATTTTTTAGAAAATTTTTTTTTATCACCTATTATTTTTAATCTTATTCCATTCTTGATTAATTCACCAATTTTTTTGAGTAAAAAATTTTCCAATAAAGTGAATAAAAATAAAATTTCTTTTTTTGGTCTTCTCCAATTTTCTGTTGAAAAAGTATATAATGTTAAATACTTAATTTTATGTTTTATTGACTCTTTGATTATATCTTCAACTGTATTTAGACCTTCTCTATGACCTAGATTTCTTGAATTTTTATGTTTAATTCCCCATCTTCCGTTTCCATCCATAATGATGGCAACATGTTTAATTGGGTTCATATAGTCATTATTTCTTTTTCTTTAAGATCAACTTTTTCGTCGATTTTTTTTATATGATCATCTGTGAATGTTTGTACTATTTTTTCAAATTTTTTTTCTTCGTCTTCACTTATGTCTTTATTTTTAAGTAAATTTTTAAGATCATCATTAGCTTCTCTTCTTATATTTCTAATTGAAACTTTACATTTTTCACCCATTGATTTTATTACTTTTTTAATTTCATTCCTTCTTTCTTCACTTAAATCTGGCACTGGTAATCTAATTAGTTGTCCGTCAATTTGTGGATTTAAACCTAAATCAGATTTTTTTATGGCTGCATCAACTAATGGCACATTATTAGAGTCCCAAACTTGGACATTAATCATTCTTGCTTCTGGAGTGGTAATACTTGCAACTTGATTTATTGGCATTGCTTGTCCATAAAC
>JGI20159J14440_10001379_pt1 | contig 17457 bp, 11 predicted proteins | sample COG_09_FD_14440 | JGI IMG/M metagenome (IMG submission 14440) | reverse complement strand
GGGAAAATTCCGAACAAACTTGACGTTGATCTCGGCGAAGGGTTCGCAAAGAACGATACATTGGTCATCCCGCGTTATGGATCAAAGCTGATCTCTGTGTTCAAAAATGATGAGTTCAAAAAATCCGATGGGGCCATCGTGACCCATCTCAATGGACAGGCCCTCACACCTGGTGAGCAGATTATCTTGTCCGAGGGACGCTTGGCGCTCACCGAAAAAGGCACACCGTTCTTCGAACCCTCCACCGGGTTTCGCATGGCGCGGCTCTATCTGCCTGCTCCGGAAGTGACGACGAACCGCTTTTTACAGCTGAATCGTGAAGGGTATCGCAATTTCACCCTGCTTGAGCATACTTGGGCCTCTTTGCAGCGTGTGTTGCTTGGTTTTATCTTTGGCGCGCTTGTGGGTATTCCCCTCGGTTACGCCATGGGGCTGACCAATTGGGCGCGGGGCTGGTTTGATCCGATTGTCGAATTTATGCGCCCTGTGCCGCCCTTGGCCTTGATCCCCTTGATGATTATTTGGTTCGGCATTGGTGAGACGTCCAAAGTGATCTTGCTCTTTCTTGCAGCGCTCTGGATCATGGCTATCGCGGCGCGCTCTGGCGTGTCCGGTGTGGCCATTGCCAAAGTGCATGCGGCCTATTCCTTGGGTGCCAAAAAATCGCAAATTTTGCGTAAGGTGATCATTCCAAACTCCCTGCCTGAGATCTTTACCGGCGCACGGGTGGCCATGGGCGTGTGTTGGGGCACGGTTGTGGCGGCTGAATTGGTGGCGGCGGAAAAAGGTCTTGGCATGATGATCATGGTCGCGGCTAAGTTTCAGCTGACAGATATCGTGATTGTGGGGATTATCCTCATTGGTGTGATCGGTTTTGCCATCGACATTGGAATCCGCAAGCTTGAAGGCTGGCTGGTGCCTTGGAAAGGTAAAGTTTAAGACCTTATCAAACGGGCCCTATGGGCCCGTTTTTTATGCGGCTCTAAGATTTCACCCGGCTGTTGTCTGGGTCGTAAACTGGCCCGTTCAGAAGTCTGGCCGCATAGGGCTTGCCGATGATATCAACAGTGATGCCCTCGACGATATCGGGCTGCATAAAGGCATAGGCGATATTCTTGCCCGTGCGGTGCCCCCAGTCGGCAGAGGTGACCGAGCCTATCAGCCGCCGCCCGCCGGCATAAAGGCTGTCGCTGGGTTGTGGGCTTGCGTGAGTGGCGTCAATCTCAAGCATCCGCAGTCGGCGGCGTTTCTTGTCGCCGCGGGCCATGAGCGCTGCTTTTCCGAGGAAGTCTTTGTCGCGGCAGACAAACCGGTCGAGTCCAGTCTCATAGGGGTCAAACTCAGTGATCAGATCTGATTTCCAGTGGAGATAGCCTTTCTCCATGCGCATACTGTCCACGGCGCGCGCGCCGAAATGTCCGATATCATGGGCGGCGCCGGCCCGCATCAGCGCCGAGTAAGCGGCGAAGAGCGCGGAATTGGGAAGGTGGATTTCATAGGCCAATTCACCTGAAAAGCTCACCGACATGACGATTGCCGGCGCATGTCCAATGCGGGCCTCGCGGACCGAAAGCCAAGGAAAGCCTGCGGCTGACCAATCGCCTCTGGCGCAAGCGCTGAGCACGGCGCGGGATTTTGGCCCGGCCAAGACTAAGATCGTGTGGTCATTGGTCAAACTGCGCAGCGTGACGGAGCCATCTTTCGGAAGATGCTTGCTCAACCAATCCATATCATGGAATTCTGCGGCTGCGGCCGATCCATACCAAATGCGGCCATCTGGGAGATTGGCGATTGTGGCTTCTGCTTTCACATTGCCATAATCATTGAGAAGATACCCAAGCCCCAGTTTTCCAATTTTGCGCGGCACGCGAGAGCAGATCATATAATCCAGCCAATCGCGCGCACCTGGGCCGGTGATCTCAATCCGATTGAACCCGTTCACTTCCGCAAGCGCCACATGATTTTGCACCCGTGCCACCTCGGCTGCGACCAGCTCATGCACCTTTGTGTATCTATAGCCATAGTCTTCCACAAAATCGGGGGTGGGTTTGAAATAGTCCGACCGCTCCCAGCCATTGACCACAGTGAAATGTGCGCCGGCCTGCTCCAAGATCGGGGTCAGAGGTGTGGTTTTGGCTGGGCGCCCCGCCGGGCGGTGCTCATGGGGCAGATGAAAGCGAAACTCGTTTTGATAATCTTGGATGGCGTAAAGGGACGTCAATTCTTGCGTGGCATGGCCGGTGAAACGCCGTGGATCTAAGGCCCATGTGTCATAACAGGCCTCCCCATGGACAATTTGCTGTGCCAGTAGCCAGCCGTGACCACCGCCCTCACCAAGCCCGGCCCTGAGACCTATGATGCAAAAGGCGTTGCGCTTGCCGGGAATCGGCCCAACCAAAGGGGTGCCGTCGATGGTATAGGTGATGGGGCCATTGACCACCTGTTTGATGCCAACTTCCGCAAGGGCTGGCATACGGGAGATTGCCCCTTCCAACACATCCATAACCCGGTCCAAGTCATCCGGGCACAGATCATTGCTGAATTTGGGATCAATCCCATCCATGCCCCAGGTCTTGCACTCTTGCTCATAAAACCCGACCAAGAGACCATTTTTTTCCTGCCGCGAATAATAGTCTGAAATCGGGCAGCGTAGCAGTGGGATCCGATGCCCGGCCTCCATAACGCCCGGCATATCTTCGGTGATGAAATACTGATGCTCCATGCTTGCGACTGGATGCTCTACTCCCATCATAGCGCCAACCTCATTGACCCGGTACCCGCAGGCGTTGACGACAATCTCTGCGCGAATATCGCCCTTGTCCGTGTGCACCGTCCAGCTGTCATCGGCATGTTGCGTCAGGTCCGTGACAGAGGTGAAACGGTAGACCTCAGCACCGGCGGCGCGGGCCCGGCGTGCCAAGGCTTGGCAGAGCTGGGCCGGATCGATATGCCCATCACTTGGATCCCAGAGGCCGCCCATTAGGTTTTCGGTCGAAATCAACGGATGCCGCCGCGCGCGCATTCCTGTGCATCCAGCACTTCGAACTCAACCCCCATGCCCTTGGCCAGGCTGGTGAAATGCGCGTATCCGTCCATATGAGCTTGCGTATTGGCCAGACGGATGCCGCCATCTCCAAAGTTATATCCGACCGGGTATTCAGGATCTGCGGCCAGCTCTTTGTAGAGTTTGATCGAATGGCTTTTGAGACCAATCATCACCTGCGACATGCCGAAATTGGTGACCTGCGCCGCAGAATGCCAGGTGGTGCCGGAGGTTAATTCATCGCGCTCCACCAGAACCACATCGCTCCACCCCTCCTGGGTCAAATGGTAAAGGGTTGAGCAACCGGCGATTCCGCCGCCGATAACCACAACGCGTGCTTGAGATTTCATTGCCTGCCTCCTGATCCGCACCTTATTCCTGGCACATTGGAAGGGGTTTTGAAAATATTTTTCCGCCATTTGATAGTCTGACAGCGCGGTTATTTTCCTTGACCGAAGCCCGCGTGCGCGAGACGGTGCCTGCAAAAGTAATCGAAGGGAGTGTTATGGCGCGCGCAACAGGTGGCAGAGCGGGGCGACATCTGCGGCGCAGTAAAGCCTTGCCGATAAATCCCGCGCCCCCCGGCGGGTTTGGCGGGCAATATAAACCTTTGAGTATGTCTGATATGGAGCAGATCTACGATGTCGCCCTGCGCTTGCTCGAAGAGCTTGGGGTTGGCGAGGTGCCGGACCGCTTGCGGGATCTCTTTGTGCAGCAGGGGGCTCGATTCGAAGCTGGGCGGATTCATATACCGCGTCGCTTGATTGCGCAGGCCGTTGCCGCTGCTCCAAAAACCATCACTTTGCACGGCCGGGATCCCGCGCGCAGCATCGAAGTGGGCGGGGATCGGGTGCATTTTGGCACCGGAGGCGCGGCGGTGCAGACTTTGGATTTGGACAGTGGCGATTATCGTGCATCAACGCTGCAGGACCTCTATGATTTTGCCCGGCTTCAGGACCAATTGACCAATGTCAGCTGGTTTACCCGTTGCTGCGTTGCCACCGATTTGGTTGGAGAGGAGGCTTTGGATATCAATACAGCCTATGCCTTGCTCGCAGGCACCAGCAAACCTGTGGCCACCTCTTTCACCTTAGCGGACCATGTGGCGCCCATCGTTAAGATGATGGATATGGCGGAGGGTCGCGAGGGGGCGTTTTCGGAGCGGCCGTGGTTGGCGGCCCATATCAGCCCGATGATTTCACCGCTGCGATTTGGCGCGGATGCGGTCGAGGTGTGTTTTGAATGCGTGGCGCATAATATCACGGTCAGCTGCATCACCGCGGCACAATCAGGGGCAACAGCGCCGGCCACCCCCGCGGCATTTTTGGCGCAATCTTTGGCGGAAACATTGGCGGCTCTGGCCATGGTGCATGTGATGAAGCCTGGCCATCCGATGATTTTTTCCAACTGGCCATTTGTGATTGATCTGCGCAGTGGAGCGTTCTCGGGCGGAGGTGGTGAGATTGCCCTCATGAATGCCGCATCGGCACAGCTTTCAAATTGGTTGGGCCTGGTCAGCGGTGTCGCCAGCTCGATGACTGATTCCAAGGCGATTGATGCGCAATATGGCTGCGGAGAAAGGGGTGACGGCCCTCGCTGCAGCCTTATCGGGTGCCAATATGATTTACGAAAGCGCCGGTATGACCGCGGCTTTGCTCGGGGTTTCTTTCGAAGGGTTTGTTCTCGACAATGATATGCTCGGCAATATTTATCGCATGCTGCGCGGGGTTGAGGTGACCGATGAGAACCTCGGCTTTGATGTGATTGTGGACGTGGTCCAAGGGGAGGGGCATTTCCTAGGTCATCCCCAAACGATGGCGGCGATGGAGCGGGATTATTTCTATCCTGAGACCGCCGATCGAGAGGCGCCGATTACGTGGCGCGAACGGGGCAGCATGGATGCGCAGACCCGGGCCAAAGCCACGGCGCGCACTTTGTTGCAGCGGCATCCGACCTATTTGTCGGCCCAAGCCGATGCCCGTATTCGCGCGGCCTTCGACATCCAACTGCCACCGCAGCGATAGTTTTATTCGATTGCGGCCCCGCTGAGCATGGCGTTGATCCAGCCTTTGGTCTCGGGGGTTTTGGCGAGCCGAAGAAAGGCGGCGCGCTCGCGGTCGAACATATCTTGTTCTGTGACCTCCAGCGGCGCATCGGAGCTGGTGTTGACCACGATGGTCGCGATTTCCATGGCCGTGGTTTTATTGTGCGGTTTGAACCAGCCCTTTGCCAGGCCATCGGCCATGAAGGCGTCCATTTTTGCAAAGATGGCTTGCCCTGGCAGGGTCATTTTTGGTGGCTCTGGCGGTGTGTAGCCCGGGGCCATGTTGCGGATCATCGCGCTGGCGCGGGTGATGAGCTTGTCGCGGTTCATCACTGTTTCGTCATGACCGGGCCGGAAATACCGAAGTTTTGTAGCCTGTTCTGGGCTTTCGCCGGTTTTTCCATAACCGATTTGCATCCAGGTTTCCCAAGCGGCGGTATCTGCATCGCCCGTTGCCTCAAACCAGCGTTGGTAGGTGGTTTTAACCCCGCCGCCGCCGGGCACAACCCCAACGCCACTTTCCACCAATCCCAGCACGGAATTGGCATGGGTGAGCAGTCGGTCGCAATGTAAAAGCACTTCGAAGCCTCCGCCAAGCGAGAGACCCGAGGGCGCGCCCACAACTGGCACGGGGCAATATTTCAGCGCCGCAACGGCTTGTTGGAAGTCATTGAGAAAGGCGTCCATTTCCCCCCAGGCTTCGCGGGCAATGAAATCGGCAAAGCGGTTCAAATCAACCCCCGCGCTGAAGTGCTGCGCGTCGTTATGGATCAAAATGCCTGTGCCGTGATCCTCGGCAGCTTGGCGCACGATGGCCATGCTCTCACCTGTGAGTGCATTGGCTTTGGAATGAAACTCCACCAAGCGCAGACCGCCGGGCAGGCTCCAAAGGCTGGCTGCGCGGTTGCTGGCAATGGGGTTAGAGTGCGGCGCGTGAGGCTAAAGCGCTCTGTGCCGTCGGGCAGTTGCACGGGTTTGAGCTGTGATGCAGTTTGATCAAAATTGCGGACCATCAGAGTGCCCTCTTGCACCTGATAGAACGGGCCATGTTCTGCGGATGTTTGCAGGGCTTGGGGAATGGTGCAGCCGGCGTCTTGGGCCAATTTTATGACCACGTCAGCGCCCAAAGCATCGATCATTTCAAATGGGCCGCGGATCCAGTTGAATCCCATCTTCATCGCGTCATCAATGTCTTGCGGCGTGCCGGTGACATCCGGGATCAAAGCGGCCGCATAGGCCAGCACGCGGCCGAGGAAATTGCGACAATATTGGTGATGCGGCTCTGCGCCTTCGATCATCATGGGCAGGGTTTCGAGCCCATCTTGCTGCGCATTGGCGGCTTTTTGTGCCAAGGCCGGCAGTTCGGTGATGCGTGGGCGCAGCGCGCCGCTGGTCAAATCAAGGGCTTGATCCTCGCGATAAAACCCGCCCTTGCCTGATTTCAGGCCGGTGAAACCTTCTGAGATCATCCTATCGATCAGGGCGTTTGCCGGGTTGTTGGAGCGTCCAACCGCGTGAAATACGTCATTTTCTGGTAGAATATCGCCCAAAGTGTCCACCACATCGGACATGAGGTCCACGCCAATCATATCGTAAAGACCAAACACCCCCGTTTTTGGAATGCCCATGGGACGGCCCATCAGAGCATCGGCATGCTCGATGCAAAGCCCCTGTTTAAAGGCCTCGTCCATACCCACTTGCAGCGCAAAGACCCCAACGCGGTTGCCCAAAAATCCTGGCGTGTCATTGCAAGGAACCACGCCCTTGCCGAGAATTTCGTCATTGTAGCGCGACAGGCGCTCCATCACATCGGCGCGGGTGTCTGCGCCGCGGACAAGCTCCAAAAGGCGCATGTAGCGCACGGGATTAAAGTAATGGGTGATGGCAAACCTTTGCCGGAAGGCCAAAGGCATTTCTGCCACCAATAGTTTGATTGGAATGGTGGAGGTGTTGGAGGTGACGATACAGTCGTCGCTGATCACCGCATCCAAACGTTTGTACAGATCGCGTTTGATGTCGAGCCGTTCGACCACCGCTTCAACGATCCAATCGCATTCGGCGAGCTTGTCAAAATCGGCCTCGATGGTGCCAGTTTCAATCAGATCAACATTGCCACGCTGGTGCAAAGGTGCGGGCTCAGACTTTTGCAGCCGTTCCAAAGCGTAATCGGTGGCTTGGGTTGTGAGGTCCAAGAGGAGAACCTTGTGGCCTGCATTGGCGATTTGGCCGGCGATGCCAGAGCCCATGGTGCCAGCGCCGATCACTGCGATGCGTTTGAATGTCATGCTCGATGTGCCTGTTAGAAAAATGCCCGGAGGGCTTTGTTGACGTCAAAAGGGTGTTCGGTGATCGACATATGGCCCGATTGGGCAATTTCGACCAGCTCACCCCCTAGCGCAGCCTGCAGGGCCAATCCAGTTTTACGGGGCGTCATTCGGTCCTGGCCGCAGACCACGGTTAAGGTGGGGCAGGTGACAGATTGCGCAGCGGTGGGGCCATTGTCATAGGCGTTACAAGCCACCAAATCTTTGTGAAGTGTTCCGGGCGCATTGCCAGCCATAAGGCGGCTGCCGTAAAGCATATGCGAGGTGCCGGGCATTGTGTGGTCATGAATATGCCCTGCTGTGCCATGGCCCCAGTCCATCATCGCGGCAATGGCCGCGCTTTCGTTTGTTGCGGCCAGATTGATCAGAGCGTCATTGACCGGGATCGCCAGCGCCGTGCTGATAAAGGCCGCCTTGGCGACGAGATCAGGGTAGCGGCTGGCCAATTCCAATTCGATCAAACCGCCCATGGAGTGACCGACCAAAATGGCTTTGGGGATGCCGAGCGCTTGCATGAATTGTGCATACCAATCGGCCATGGCCTCCACTGTTGTGAGCGCCTCGCCCTTCGACAGCCCATGTCCTGGCATATCGGGCGTGATGCACTGAAAGCCACGATTGGCAAAAAAGCGATGTTGCAACATGAAGCCAAGATGCGATTGGCCGGAGCCGTGCACGAAGAGCACAACCGGTCCTGATGATGGATCAAAATCGCGCCCGCCGGTTGAGGCAAAAATTTCGACATTATTCAGCGTCAGTTTCATGCGCCTGTTCCTTTTGCCTTGGCAGCGGTTAATTTTCCAGCCGTGCGCAGCGCTTGTTTGAAGTCATCGATAATGTCTTTTTGATCTTCCAAGCCCACTGAAATTCGGATCAAATCATCGGTCAGCCCAGCTGAGGCCATGGCCTCAGAGGTCAGATGTGAATGCGTGGTGGAGCCGGGGTGGATCACCAGCGTTTTGGCGTCGCCCACATTGGCCAAATGGCTGGCCAGCTGCACAGATTCTATGAAGGCACGACCCGCGTCACGGCCGCCTTTGATGCCGCAGGCAATGATTGAGCCTTGGCCTTTGGGCATGAGACGCATGGCGGTGTCATGATCTGGATGATCAGGCAAGCTGGGGTGTTTGACCCAGGCGATTTGCTCATGACCTACGAGAAACTCTAACATGGCTGCGGTGTTGGACATATGTTTTTCCATCCGCAGACCCAGCGTTTCGAGGCCTTGTAAGATGTAGAACGCATTTTGCGGTGACATGCAGGGGCCGACATTCATCATGCCTTCCGTGCGGATGCGTACTGACAGGGCCGCCGGGCCAAACTCTTCCCAAAGAATCGCGCCCTGATAGCCGAAATGCGGGGTGGTGAGCATGGGGAATTTATCATTTTGGCCCCAATCGAAATTGCCCCCGTCAATCACGGCACCACCCAAAGCAATGCCATGGCCACCCATCCATTTGGTGAGCGAATGGATCACGACATTTGCGCCCAATTCGATCGGTTTGACCATCCAAGGGGTGTTGAACGTGGCGTCGATGACTAAGGGAATCCCCGCGGCTTGGGTGATTTTGGCCACAGCCGGCACGTCCATGATATCCATCCCGGGATTGCCGATCACTTCGCCAAAGACCATTTTCGTATTGGGGCGAATGGCCTCAGCAATGGCTGTGGGGTCATTCGGTGGCACGAAGCTGGTCTCGATCCCGTAGCGTTTCAGCGTATGCTCAAACAGGTTGATATTCGCACCATACATTTGCGAGGAGCTGACGATGTGATCGCCGGCTGAGCAAAGTGCCAGAACGGTCACAAACAGCGCTGACATGCCAGAGGCCGTTGCAATGGCTGCAACCCCGCCATCCAAAGCGGCCAGGCGTTGCTCGAGCACGGCGACGGTGGGATTGGTCAAGCGGGAGTAGATATGCCCGCCAACTTCCATATTGAACAGGGCAGCGGCATGTTCCGTGCTGTCAAAAACATAGCTGGTGGTTTGGTGAATAGGCACGGCCCGGCTGCCAAAGCGCGCATCGGGGCTTTGGCCGGCGTGAAGCGATAGGGTGTCGAACTTATAGTCAGCCATGAGTGTGCTCCTGGGCAAGATTTTCAGCGTCGTTGCTATCGCGCAATGGATCATAGCTCAAGCGTCTGCGCCATGGAATTTCATGCGTTACCATCATATATAATTGAAATTTCGAGAATATTGGGAGATGTGACGTAGGGTGAGATTGGGCCTGCACAGGGGGCAGACTGCGTCTTGCACGATTTTGTCTTGCGCTACGGGCGGGAGATGGGTTTTAATACTTCCATTATGACATTGATATTTCATGTATTATTTTTAGTTTTGCTCTTGGTGGCGCTGGCTTTCTTGCTTTTTATGCTCCACCGCAGTCGCGTTGAGCGCCGGAAAATGCGCCGCCTTATTGACCGGTTGCGCCTGTCTAACTCCAAGCTCTCTCGCTATGTTGATCTTGATGATCTGACTGCGGCGCAATCGCGCCGGTACTTGGTGGATCGGATCGACCGCCACAAGCGCCGCGAAACCCACGCGCTGCTTTATGTGGATTTGGATGAGTTCAAGACCGTGAATGACACCTATGGCCATGATGTCGGGGATGCGTTGTTGATCAAGGTGACTGATGCCATGGTGGCGGCTTGTCGTCCTGGAGATTTTGTTGCGCGACTTGGTGGGGATGAGTTCTGCGTCTTTCTTAAAGGCTGTGACTTGGAGCGCGCTGGGCAGGTGGCGCGCCGCTTTTTGCAAGCGGTGGTGGAGGCCGATGTGGAGGTCGCGGGGCGCCGGGTGATCCGCACCGCGAGCATTGGCGTGTGCGAATTGCGGCCAGATCAGAGTATGGAAGATGCATTGAATGTTGCCGACGCGGCGCTCTATGAGGCGAAATCTAAGGGTAAAAATCAAATTCTAGCGGCGGATCAAGATGTTGTGCTCCGCATGCGGCAAAAACAGTCACGCCCTTCTGCTGAGGAGGTCGGAGCGGCTTTGGAAAATGGGGAAATCACCTATTTTGTTCAGCCAATTTTTGATTTGGAACAGGATCGAATTGAAGGGGTTGAGGCCTTGATCCGATGGGTCAAGCCGGATGGTGAGATCTTATTGCCAGGCCAATTTTTGGATCTGATGGCGGACAGTTATAAACGCGGCGTCCGGCCACCACTTGAGGAGGCCAATGCGGCTGCAATTGGATTTTCCAAATTGGACCCGCCGATCTACTGCGGATGGAATATTTCGAGTAAGTTTCTGAACAATACTGTACTGCCGGGCGCAGACGCGGAATGGCTCAAAGCCTTGCTCAACGGCCTGCCGCCAGAAATGACAGTTTTTGAGATTGTTGAGAGCACCGTGATTGAAAATCCCGAGGCCACCAAAACGCTCATCAATAGGCTGAGATCCAAGGGCGTGCGGATTGCCTTAGATGATTTTGGCATTGGGATGTCCAACCTGGAGCGATTGCTGGAATATCCGATTGATATTGTGAAAATTGACCGAAGCTTCGTGCAAAGCCTGACAAGAGGGAGCCGTGAGGGGATTATGCGCGGACTTGTTGAGATGTCCAAAACTATGGGCTTTGAAATTATCGCAGAGGGAATCGAGACTCAGAATCAATTGGACCTCGTGCGCGCAGCGGGAATCACCCATGCGCAGGGGTATTTTCTTGGAAAACCAGGGACAGCTGACTATTGGCTCGAAGAAATATTGCGCCGGCGGTCTCAAAAAACGACATCTGAGTGAAAATATCGATGTGGATATATTCGAGGGTCGGAACTGGCCCTAAATATGTCATTGCCTATGTCCTAATAGAAGGGCAGAAATAAACCCACAGAGATGCTGCGAGAGAAAACCGTGGCATATTCAATCCCTTTAAGGAGCTGCCCCATGAAAATGACCACTGAAGAAGCCTTTGTAAAAACGCTCCAGATGCACGGTATCCGCCACGCTTTCGGGATCATTGGTTCTGCCATGATGCCTATTTCTGATATCTTTCCAAAAGCTGGAATCATGTTTTGGGACTGCGCCCATGAAGGGTCCGCTGGGATGATGGCGGATGGCTACACCCGCGCCACCGGCGAAATGTCCATGATGATCGCACAAAACGGTCCTGGCATTACCAATTTCGTCACCGCGGTGAAAACCGCCTATTGGAACCATACCCCCTTGCTGTTGGTCACACCACAAGCGGCCAATAAAACCATCGGTCAGGGTGGCTTCCAAGAAGTTGAACAAATGAAATTGTTCGAAGATATGGTTGCCTACCAAGAAGAAGTTCGCGACCCGAGCCGGGTGGCAGAAGTTCTGAACCGTGTCATTATGCAGGCGCATCGGGCCTCCGCCCCGGCACAGATCAACATTCCGCGCGATATGTGGACCCAGGTTGTTGATATTGAGTTGCCAAAAATCGTTGCATTCGAGCGCCCACAAGGTGGGGAGAGTGCGGTTGCGGAAGCGGCTGAGTTGATCTCGAATGCGAAATTCCCGGTCATCTTGAATGGCGCCGGCGTTGTTCTGGCCGATGCGTTTGACGATGTTGCCGCTTTGGCAGAGCGTTTGGATGCACCGGTCTGTGTGGGCTACCAGCACAATGATGCATTCCCTGGCTCGCATCCTTTGTTTGCCGGTCCTTTGGGTTATAATGGCTCAAAAGCGGGCATGGAGCTGATCTCACGGGCTGACGTCGTGGTCGCGCTGGGCACACGGCTTAACCCGTTCTCAACACTGCCGGGCTACGGGATTGATTACTGGCCGGTGAATGCGAAAATCATTCAGGTGGATATCAACCCAGATCGGATCGGTTTGACCAAGCCTGTAAGCGTGGGCATCGTTGGGGATGCGAAAAAAGTGGCGCAAGGCTTGCTGGCGCGCCTGTCTGATACGGCCGGCGATGCGGGTCGTGAGGAGCGCAAGAACTTGATCGCGACAACCAAATCAGCTTGGGCGCAAGAGTTGACTTCAATGGATCACGAAGATGATGATCCAGGCACCACTTGGAACCAGCGTGCACGTGCGGACAAGCCAGATTGGATGTCTCCGCGTATGGCTTGGCGTGCTATCCAATCGGCTCTGCCAAAAGAGGCAATTATCTCCTCAGACATTGGCAACAACTGCGCCATCGGCAACGCCTACCCCTCCTTTGATGAAGGCCGAAAGTATCTGGCTCCGGGTCTCTTTGGTCCCTGTGGCTACGGTCTGCCGTCAATCGTTGGCGCGAAAATTGGCCAACCTCACGTTCCTGTGGTCGGTTTTGCAGGTGACGGCGCCTTCGGGATTGCGGTTAATGAGCTGACGGCCATTGGTCGGGACGAATGGCCTGCTGTGACACAGATCGTGTTCCGCAACTACCAATGGGGTGCAGAAAAGCGCAACTCAACCCTCTGGTTCGACGATAACTTCGTTGGCACTGAGTTGGACACCAAAGTCTCCTATGCCGGCATCGCGCAGGCCTGTGGTTTGATTGGTGTGCAAGTGAAAACCATGGAAGAGTTGACCGATGTGTTAAACCAAGCCATCAAAGATCAAATGGAAAACAATAAAACCACTTTGATCGAGGTCTTGTTGAACCAAGAATTGGGTGAGCCTTTCCGCCGGGACGCAATGAAAAAACCTGTTCAAGTTGCAGGCGTGTCTTCGACAGATATGGCGGCTGAATAAGGAGCTTCGGTGTGGCGGCATTTCGCGATATTCTTGCCGCCACCTCTGGCGCAACACCAACCATTGTATTGAGCGAGGGCGCCGACCCTCGCGTTGCAGAAGCCGCGGTTGCGGCTTCTGTTGCTAATTTGGCAAAAATTATTTGCATCGGCGACCCGGCCTTGGTGCAACCGGCGCTTGCTGCGGCGGGCTCAGTGGGCGATATCGCAATCGAAGACCCCGCCACAAGCCCGCGATTGCCCGGCTATATTGCAGATTATGTGCGCAAGCGTGCGGCCAAGGGCATGACGCCCGAAAAAGCCCAGCTTGAATTGTCCCAAGCCAACTTTTTCGCAGCCGCCATGGTCGCGGCCGGGGATGCCGATGGTACGATTGGTGGCGCAGTCTATTCCACACCCGATATCATCCGCGCAGCACTCAAAGTGATTGGCACGGCGGAGGGTACAAAGCTTTTATCGTCTTTTTTCTTTATGCTTTTCGAAGATCGCCCGGATCTGCCCAGCCCGGTGAACGTCTTCACCGATTGCGGTCTGGTGATTGATCCCAGCGCTGAAGAATTGGCCGATATTGCGATTTCCTCTGCGGAGTCGATGCGCTGTCTCACCGGGCTGGAGCCCAAAATCGCTATGCTGTCTTTCTCCACGCGCGGCAGTGCCAAACATGCCAATGTCACCAAAGTGAGCCAGGCCACCGCCATGGTGCAGGCGGCGCGACCGGATCTTGTGGTTGATGGTGAGTTGCAATTCGATGCGGCCATGGTGCCATCGGTCGGTGCCGCGAAAGCACCCGGTTCACCCGTTGCCGGGCAGGCAAATATCTTTGTCTTTCCGAATTTGGATGCTGGCAATATCGGCTATAAAATTGCGCAGCGTTTTGGTGGCGCCAAGGCCATTGGCCCGATTTTACAAGGCCTGGCAAGACCAGCGAATGATTTGTCACGCGGCTGTACTGCGGATGATATCATTGACATGATTTGTGTAACGGCAGCTCAGGCGGCCGTTCAAAAAAATACCTGAATTGCAGGCAATAGGGGGTCCTACCCATGGGATTTGAAGAACCAAAACTGAACTTGTCACCCAAGGTGAGTGATGAGATCCGCAAGACCACTTGCTATATGTGCGCTTGCCGTTGTGGGATCAATGTCCACATGAAGGAGGGCAAGGTCGCCTATATCGAGGGCAACCGCGATCACCCGGTGAATAAGGGGGTTCTTTGCGCCAAAGGTTCGGCAGGCATTATGCAGGTCAACGCCCCGTCGCGTCTGCGCGCACCGCTCAAACGGGTTGGGCCGCGAGGCTCTGGGGCTTTTGAAGAAATTTCATGGGATGAGGCGCTGCAGCTGGCGCAGGATTGGCTGGAGCCGGTTCATAAAGAAAACCCCGAAAAACTGGCGTTTTTCACTGGGCGGGATCAATCTCAAAGCTTCACCTCCTTTTGGGCGCAGGGGTTCGGCACGCCAAACTATGCGGCCCATGGCGGCTTTTGTTCGGTGAATATGGCCGCCGGGGGCATATACACCATGGGCGGCGCCTTTTGGGAGTTTGGACAACCCGATTGGGAGCGGACAAAATTGTTCATGCTCTTTGGCGTTGCCGAAGATCACGACAGCAACCCGATCAAAATGGGTCTGGGCCGGTTGAAGGAACGCGGCGCGAAGGTGATTGGCGTCAACCCGATCCGCACGGGCTATAATGCGATTTCCGATGAATGGGTGGGTATCACACCGGGCACAGATGGGCTGTTTATCCTATCCATGGTGCATTTGCTGCTCAAAGCTGGCAAAGTGGATTTGAATTACCTTGCTCAGCTGACCAATGCGCCTGCACTGGTGGACAGCACCGAGGGGCCGAACAAAGGCATGTTGCTGCGCGGCGCAGATGGCAAGCTGCTGGTTATTGACCGCAAAAGCGGAAACCTGTGGCCTTTGACACCAAGGGCATCACGCCAGATTTGGCCGCCACCTATGAAGGGCATCGCACGGTGTTCCAACATCTGGCCGAGCGTTATCTGTCTGATGACTATGCGCCTGAAAACGTGGCGGAGCGCTGCGGAATTTCCGCAGATCGGATCCGGGCCATCGCTGCAGATTTGGCCCGCGTTGCCTTTGATGAGGCCTTCGAGCTTGACCAACCCTGGACCGATTTCCGCGGCAATAAGCATGATAAGATGATTGGCCGCCCGGTGTCCTTTCACGCCATGCGTGGCGTATCTGCCCATTCCAATGGCTTTCAAACCTGCCGCAGCCTGCATTTGCTGCAAATCATCCTGGGCACGGTTGAGGTGCCCGGCGGGTTTCGCTTTAAGCCGCCTTATCCAAAACCCGTTTCTGCGCATCCCAAACCGCACTGCAAAGTCACCCCCGGCGCCGCGCTGGACGGGCCGCATTTGGGCTATGTTCAGGGGCCGGACGATCTGTGTCTCAAAGACGACGGCAGCGCGGCCCGCATTGACAAGGCCTACACTTGGGAAAACCCCATGTCGGCGCATGGCCTGATGCATATGGTGATATCCAATGCCCATGCCGGCGATCCCTATAAAATCGACGTCTTGTTCATGTATATGGCGAATATGAGCTGGAACAGCTCAATGAACAGCGGTGGTGTGATGGAGATGCTCACCGACAAGGATGAAAACGGCGAATATGTGATCCCGAAAATCATCTATTCGGACGCTTATTCTTCGGAAATGGTGGCCTATGCGGATCTGATATTGCCAGACACGACCTATCTGGAGCGCCATGACTGCATTTCCTTGCTGGATCGTCCGATCTGTGAGGCGGGAGGTGCGGCGGACAGCATTCGCTGGCCGGTGGTGGAGCCGGACCGCGATGTACGCGGCTTTCAGTCTGTTCTGGTCGATTTGGGCGCCCGCATGGGGCTCAAGGGCTTTGTCAATGACGACGGATCGGCGAAATACAAAGACTACGCAGATTACATCGTCAATCACGAGCGTCGCCCTGGCGTGGGGCCGCTGATTGGGTTCCGCGGCGAGACGGGCCAAGAGGAAGGCCGCGGCGCGCCGAACCCCGATCAAATGCAGGCCTATATCGACAATGGCGGTTTTTATGAGATCCATGTGCCCGAAGGGGCAGATTACTACAAACCATGGAACGCGGCCTACCAAGATTGGGCCGTGAAAATCGGCATTTATGACGCGCCGCAACCCTATCTTTTTGACATATATTCCGAACCCATGCGCCGCTTCCAACTGGCGGCCGAAGGCCATGGAGAGCGTCAACCGCCAGAGCATCTGCGCGCGCAAATCAAGCAGACGCTGGATCCGCTGCCGATGTGGTATGCGCCCTTTGAGGATGGCGCGGTCGATGTGGAGGAATTCCCCGTCCATGCGCTGACCCAGCGCCCGATGGCCATGTATCATTCATGGGGGACGCAAAACGCTTGGCTGCGGCAAATCCATGGGCAAAATCCGCTGTTTGTGCCGACCAAGATTTGGCAGGCCAATGGCTTTGCCGAGGGCGACTGGGCGCGGGTCACCTCCGCCCATGGCTCGATTGTGGTGCCGGTTGCACATATGGCTGCGCTGAACGAAAACACTGTTTGGACCTGGAACGCGATTGGCAAGCGCAAGGGGGCTTGGGCCTTGGATGAAAAGGCGCCTGAGGCGACCAAAGGCTTCCTGCTCAACCATTTGATCCATGAGCTGCAACCGCCCAAGGGCGACGGGCTGCGGTGGTCGAACTCCGATCCGGTGACTGGCCAAGCGGCCTGGTTCGATCTGCGGGTGAAAATCGAGAAGGCCGAGCCGCAATCCGAAAGCAGCCCAGGCTTTGAGCCGATCACCTCGCCGGTTGAAAAAGGCCCCAAAGCGATGCAGTGGAAAGTTGGGGAATGAACCGCAAGCATTCCATAACGGGCCATGGCGGCGTGCAGCTGTGCGTGCATGATCTCGGACCTGAAACGGCGCCGGCGATTATTTTGGTGCATGGCTGGTCGCAATGCCACCTGTCGTTTGCGCGGCAAGCGGCGCTGGCCGAAGGGTTTCGGCTGATCCTGCCCGACCTGCGCGGCCATGGGCAATCGGATAAACCTCTGGGTCCAGCCTGTTACGACAACAGCCGGCCATGGGCGGAGGATATGCAGGCGATCATCACCAGCCTTGCCCTTGATGCGCCCCTATTGGTTGGGTGGTCGATGGGTGGCTGGGTTGTGATGGATTATCTGGAGCATTTTGGCGATGCGGCTTTGGCGGGTGTCGGTCTGATCGGCTCGTCCATCACCACCGGGGCGCATCTGCCGCCCGCGGCCGCCAAGGTGCGCAATGATCCCCCGGCAAAGGCTGTGGGCATGTATTCCGAGGATCTGGCGGAAAATCTGGCCGCCGTTCAGGCCTTCGTTTCGGTCTGTTTCCATCAACAGCCCGATGCGGG
>JGI20159J14440_10001369_pt1 | contig 17503 bp, 17 predicted proteins | sample COG_09_FD_14440 | JGI IMG/M metagenome (IMG submission 14440) | reverse complement strand
GGACAATGTACTTCATTTCCATAATAAGCCAATGGTGCAAATAATTTGAATAAATAACTTAGCCTTATTAAAAGTGGCCTTGGAAGAGTGTTCAGTAGAAATTTATATAGCTTTTTCATTTCAATAAATTTTCTATTTCTTGGGCGTAATCCAACGAATCGTCTCTGTAAAAATGCAATTCTGGCATTTTTCTTAACTGATTTCTCACCAATTTACTTATCTCATATCTTATTGAATTTGATTGAGTATAAATATGGTCAAATGAGTCGTCGTTATCTTTTCCTCCGAAAATGCTTATATAAACTTTTGCAATAGATAAGTCTGGACTCATTCTTACGGTTGTAACGGTAACCATCGCCCCTTTACCAACAGAATTTGCATTTCTCTGAAAATAGGTTCCAAGCTCCTTTTTAATTACACTAGCTATTTTTTCTTGTCTTACACTCATTAAGGATGCAAATTTAGAAAAAGAGATCACTTTAACACAATAGTTAGGAATATTGATAGTTGATAATAACAATTAAGGAAGTATATTAACTTTGCAAAAGATAATTAAAGATGAAAAACTTAATTAGAATAGCCAAAATAACCTTGCAATTCAAAAGAACCCTTTTTTTGAACCTAGGGTTTAATATTTTAGGAATGGTATTTTCCATCTTTTCCTTTGCTATGATTATCCCATTATTAAGAATTATATTCAATTCTTCTACTGCTGTTTTTGAAAAAACAATTAGCTCCTACAATGGAGATTTCACATGGACAAAAGATGGAGTATTAAGCTTTGTCAATTATTACTTAGCCAAGCATGCAATAAGCGAAGGAAGATATTCTACTCTTATTTTAATCTGTATATTTTTAGTAATAATGGTTTTTTTGAAAAATATGTTTACATTCTTAAGCACTTTTTTTCTCTCAGATTTAGTTCAAAGTTCAGTTAAAAAATTAAGAGAAAAAATGTATCAAAAAATACTAGTTTTACCTATGTCTTTCTTTTCCGATGAAAGAAAAGGGAATTTATTATCGATATTTTCTGCAGATTTAAAAGAGACTGAACTTGCAATAAAAGCAACTACTAACGCAATTTTTAAAGATCCATTTTATGTTATTGGCTATTTTGCTACTCTTTTTATTATAAGTTATAAATTGACTTTTTTCATTGTATTATTCTTGCCTATTGCAGGACTAATTATTTCAAAAATTAGTAATGGGTTAAAGAAAAGATCCAAAAAAGGACAAGAGAATTTGGGAGATATTTTATCCCTGACTGAAGAAACTTTATTTGGTTTAAGAATTATAAAAAGTTTTAATGCTCAGGCCTTTATGAATAACAAATTTGAGAGGAAAAGTAATTCACTTTACTCCTTAATGCTCGGGATAAACAGAAGAATTTACTTGGCATCTCCAATAAGTGAGTTTTTGGGAGTTTTGGCAACTTCAGGCGTCTTATTATACGGTGGGAATTTAGTTCTGAATGAGTTTATTCAACCAGATGTTTTTATTGGTTATCTTATTTTATTTTCGCAACTTATAAGTCCATTCAAATCTATTTCTAAGGCTGTTTATGACTCATCTCAAGGAATCGCAGCTTTAGAACGAATTGAAAAAATAACATTACAAGACCAATTAATTAAAAATAGTCCTGCAACTCCACAACCAATTAATTTCAATAAAGAAATAAGTTTTAACAACGTTTCCTTTAAATACAACCAAGAACAGGTTTTAGAAAATATTTCATTTAAAATAAAAAAAGGAGAAACGGTGGCTATTGTAGGTCATTCTGGGGCAGGTAAATCAACAATTGCAGATTTATTAATAAGATTTTATGACGTTGTTGAAGGAAGTATAAATATTGATAATATAAACGTAAAAAAAATTAATCTAAGTCAGCTTAGAAACTTAATGGGAGTAGTAACACAAGATTCTATTCTATTCAATGATACGGTAATAAATAATATTGCTTTTGGGGTTGAAATAGAAAACTCTCAAGTCTTGGAATCTGCTAAAATGGCCAATGCAGATGAATTTATTCAAAACCTTGATGAAAAATACGAAACGATTATTGGGGATGCTGGCAACAAATTATCTGGTGGTGAAAAACAAAGATTAAGCATAGCCAGAGCAATTTATAAAAACCCCGAAATACTTATTTTAGATGAAGCCACTTCTTCCCTAGACACCAAATCTGAAAAAGCTGTTCAAGAAGCTTTAAACAGATTGATGAAAAATCGCACCTCTTTGGTAATTGCACACAGACTATCAACAATTCAAAATGCAGACAAAATTATAGTTTTAGATAATGGAAAGATTGCAGAAATGGGGAGTCACAAAGAATTGGTTGCTAAAAATAGCTTCTATAAAAAATTTATAGAAATGCAATCTTTTGAATAATGGATGTAAAACCAAAAAAATACTTAGGACAACATTTTTTAATAGATGAACAAATAAGCGAGCGAATATCAGAAGCTATTTCAAAGTCTAAAAAAATTAACTTGCTTGAAATTGGACCTGGGACAGGTGCTTTGACAAAGTTTCTTTTCCATGAAAATATTGATTTAATTTCCTACGAATTAGACACTGAGTCAATAACCTATTTAAAAAATGCATATCCAACTTTGAAAGTTCATAATGAAGATGTTTTAAAAACTGATTGGACTAAAATATTTAAAGGGAACTATTCTGTCACTGGAAATTTCCCTTATAATATATCTTCTCAAATACTTTTCAAAATCTATGAAAACAGAACTATAATAGATGAAATGGTGGGGATGTTTCAGAAAGAAGTTGCTGAAAGGGTTTGCTCGGGACCAGGGACTAAGAAATATGGCATTTTATCTGTCTTAATTCAAGCATTTTACAATGTAGAATATTTATTTACCGTAAATGAGGAAGTTTTTAATCCGCCACCAAAAGTAAAATCTGGTGTAATTAAAATCACTAGAAATAATACAATTGAGCTAGATTGTGACGAAAAATTATTTTTCAAAGTTGTTAAAGCCATTTTTAATCAACGAAGGAAAATGGCTAGAAATTCACTTAAATCTTTATTGGGAGATAAAAAAATTGACCATGTTTTACTAACTAAAAGACCAGAAGAACTTTCGATTGAAAACTTTATAGAAATCACAAAGATGATAGAATCCAAAATTAACTAGCTAATATCCAGTTAATAATTCATATTTTCGCGTAGATTATATTTCATACTTTTTGAATGCAATTTGAATTAACTAAAGAATTTATAAACAAACTCATTTCAGCACTTGAAAGTGAAGATAATAGCTATATAGTTGAAGCTATTAATCCTTTGCATCCTGCAGACATTGCAGAAATATTGGAAATAGTTGATCTTCCACAAGCTCAATATCTATACCAATTGCTAGACGAAGAATTGGCTTCTGAAGTTTTAGTAGAAATCGAGGAGGATACTAGAGAACAATTTCTCGAATCCTTTTCTGCAGAACAAATTGCGGAGTCCATAGAAAAAATGGATGCTGACGATGCAACTGATGTAATTCAAGATTTACCTGAAGATGTCCAAGAAGAAGTTCTTGAAGCTTTAAAAGACGAGGAACACTCCTCTGACATTTCTATGCTAATGAACTATGACGTAGATAGTGCAGGTGGTATAATGGATGTAGATTTTGTTTCTGCAGATTGGAATTGGACAGTTAAAAACGCACTTAAAAAATTAAGAGAACAAGTAGAAAATGTAGATCAAGTTTATACTATTTATGTAGTGGATTCTTCCAATAAATTTAAAGGAATACTATCTCTTAAAAGATTTCTATATACATCTGACGAAACTTTAATAAAAGATATTTATAAAAAAGACTCCATTTCAGTTTTGGCAAATGAAGACTCTGAATCTGTAGCATTAAAAATGGAGAAATACGATTTAGTTGTGGTTCCGGTTGTAGATGAAAACAACAAATTGCTTGGTAGAATTACCATTGATGATGCCCTAGATGTTATTAAAGAAGAAGCAGAAAAAGATTACCAGATGGCTAGTGGGATTTCTGAAAAAGTAGAATCTTCAGACTCATTATTTGTAATTAGTAGAGCTAGATTGCCATGGTTGTTAATTGGGCTGATAGGAGGAATTCTTGGGGCATATGTAATTGGCTTTTTTGAATACCAACTAAAGGAAAATGCTGTAATGGCAACTTTTATACCTTTAATATTGGCTATGGGAGGCAATGTTGGCGTACAATCTTCGGCAATTATTGTACAATCCTTGGCTAACAATACTTTAAATTACGAATCCATTTTTAAAAAATTATTTAAAGAACTTCTTGTTGCATTATTCAATGGGTTTATTTGCGCTTCAATAGCTTTGATATTCTGTTGGATTACAAGAAGTGATTTTTATCTTGCTTTAACAATTGGAGTTTCTTTAGTTGCTGTATTTACTTATGCGGGTCTTTTTGGCACATTTGTTCCATTAATTCTCAATAAATATAAAATTGATCCTGCACTTGCTACTGGCCCATTTATTACTACCACTAATGATATTATTGGATTACTCATCTATTTCTTAATAGGGATGGCTTTATACTTTTAGTGATGAGAATTGCTGTTCTAGATGATTTTTCCACACTTATTAATCAGACTCTTTCTAATTGGAACTGGCAAGTTATTAATGGCCAAAATTGGACTCTAGAAGATTTTAAAAAAAATGCCAACCAATTTGAAGGAATTATAATTAGGTCTAAATTCCCCCTGGACAGGAAGCATCTTACATTAGCAAAAAAATTAAAATTTATAGCTAGACCTGGGTCTGGATTAGAAAATATCGATTTAAAATATTGTGAAGAAAATAATATAGAAGTTTTTCGAAGTCCTGAAGGAAATAGAGATGCCTTAGCAGAACATACATTAGGAATGCTTCTTTCTCTTATCAATAATTTAAATATTGCAAATAGTGAAGTTAGAAACAATATTTGGGAAAGAGAAAAAAATAGAGGGACTGAGCTAAAAGGAAAAGTAATGGCCATTATTGGATATGGATATATGGGAAAGGCATTTGCTCAAAGACTTAATGGATTTGAAATGGAAGTTATTGCATATGACAAATACATTTCTGGATTTGGGACTAATCATGTAAAAGAAGTTAGCTTGGATGAAATATTTCAAAGAGCAGATTTTGTTAGTTTACATACTCCATTAAGCAGTGAAACAATAGGAATAATGAATAGCTCTTTTTTTGAAAAATTCAAAAAACCTTTTATTGTCATCAATACTGCCAGAGGAAAATCTCTAATTTTGGAAGATTTAATCGAATCTATAAATTCAAAAAAAATAATTGGTGCCTGTTTAGATGTTCTAGATCTTGAATCTTCAAATTTTAGTCTTAACAAAAACAAAAATCAAAATTTTGAAAAACTTAAAACATTTAATAATGTTGTCTTAAGTCCTCATATTGCTGGCTGGAGCTACGAATCAAAAGAAAAAATGGCACAAGTGATTCTAGAAAAAATTCACCGAAAATTTATATTATAGCAACTATTATAAAGATGAATAAATCAATGTTATTTAAAATTCTAGGTCCACTTCTCTTCCTTTCAACTTTATTTTTAAATCCACCCGATGAAATGACGGAAAGTGGTTTTAGACTACTAGGTATTATTCTTTGGATGGCAGTATGGTGGATTAGTGAAGTAGTGCCAATAGCCGTTACTGCTCTACTACCAATAATTTTATTCCCTTCTGCGAATGTGCTTAATATTCATGAAACAGGGTCCAACTATGGTCATAAATATATTTTCTTGTTTATTGGTGGTTTTATCTTAGCAAATGCCATTCAAAAATGGAATCTTCATAAAAGAATTGCATTAAATATCATATTAAGATTAGGTGGAAGCAACGATAAAATTATATTGGGATTCATGCTAGCAACTGGATTTCTTTCCATGTGGATTTCTAATACAGCAACAACTGTAATGATGCTACCAATTGCATTATCTGTCATCAATCAGGTAAAAGATCATCCAGATACTTTAAAAAATGAAAATAAAATTTTCGGGAAGGCATTGATGCTTGCAGTAGCCTACAGTTCTTCAGCTGGTGGGATAGCTACTTTAATTGGAACACCACCAAACTTAATATTTGCAGGTTTCGTTCAAGATAATTTCAATATTGAAATTTCTTTTTTTCAGTGGATGAAGATTGGTCTTCCAGTATCTATTATTTTAATGTTTTTTATTTGGTGGTTTTTAACAAAAGTTGCTTTTAAAATGAACAAAGTTGGGTTTCCAGGGGGTAAGAAAGAGATTAATAGACTTTTAAATCAGATGGGAGGTATTAGCAATGAAGAAAAGAAAATTCTTTTTGTATTTACCATTACTATACTCTGTTGGATATTTAGAAAAAACACCATCAATCTTATAATACCAAATTTTGACGATAGTATGATTGCAATTTCAAGTGCAATTATTTTGTTCATTTTACCTTCAAAAAAAAATGAAGAGCCATTAATGAAATGGAAAGATGCGGTATCTATTCCTTGGGGAATACTGTTGCTTTTTGGTGGTGGGTTATCCATTGCTAAGGGATTTCAAGCTACTGGATTAGACAATTGGATAGGGGAGCAATTAACTTTTATATCATTTTCAAGTGCATTTATTGTTATTCTACTTATAGTAGCTGGTGTAAATTTCCTTACAGAACTCACTTCAAATATGGCAACTACAGCTATGCTTTTGCCAGTAATGATTCCTTTAGCTACTCTAATGGGGATAAATCCTTATCTATTACTTGTAGGAACAACGCTAGCTGCTTCATGTGCATTTATGTTGCCAGTTGCAACACCGCCAAATGCTGTTGTATTTGGTTCAAAACTGCTAAATATAGCTGATATGGTAAAAGCTGGAATTCTCATAAACCTTTTTTCTATACTATTAATTCTTTTAATGGTTTATTTCGGAATGCCTTTTATATGGGACTTAACTATTTAAAGTTTTACAACTCTTAGTTCTTCAACTTCATCTCCAAACTTTACTTTCAATAGATAGATGCCCTTTTTAAAATCCTCTAAAGAAATGTTTTTTCCTAATTGCTTATCAATTTATTTGCCATTTATATCGAAAATATAGGTTTCAAAAGGTCCATTACTGGAATTAGATTTTAATTGTATGTTGTCAATAGTAACACTTGGATATGCAATTAGAGATTGTTTTTTTAATGAATTAAAACTGCTTTGATTTTCACCATTGAATGCCCCAATATTGGGGGGTGAGGTATTGGAAACAAGATTCCCAAAATAATCCTTTCCACCATTATTATTTAAATAGTTTGTCGAGTCATTACTTCCAGAAATTAGTTTTCCATTACCAATTGCTATACTATTATTTTGAATTTTATAAAGTAACGGGTCATTTACACCCTGACTAGAAGCATTGACTAAATGAGGATCTTCAAAAATGGCATTATTCAATAAATCACTATCTAAATCTATACGAGAAGAATCGAAAAAAATATTGTGACTTATATTTAAAGTATTGGATGTGTTTTGTAATAAAGTTGGAATTTAATTTCCATAGCTTCCAACATAAATTAAATTATTGTAAAGATGAACATCTCCAATATTTGGCCAAAAATATATTTCTGGATTAAGAGTGTCGTTTAAAAAAATAGTATTGTTATAAATAAAACTTCCTATATTAGGAGTCATGGACCTGACCCACAATAATTAGATATCCAAAATATTTTTCCTTTTTTATTCCAATTTATATTATTAGGATCTAATCTATAACCATCATTCACACTAATATTATATCTGTAACCACAGTTGATATTGTCCCCTAAAATTTCTACGAAACCTCCTTCGTTGTTGTAACTATAGTTGTATTGAAATACAACATTTTCATTTCCATAATCTATATGGGCACCGTAAGAATCTTGTGGTCCGTGAGCATTCATAAAATAATTATGTTGGACAATAACATCTTTATAGTCAAAGGTCCATAAGCCACTTCCTCTTTTCCACATTCTTAAGTCTAAACTAGAGCCTGTATGGTTAAATGAACAATTTTGAACTAATATCTTTTTAGACTTATTGGGGACAAACCCCTAACCACCAGTATTTTCAAAATTACAATCCAAAATTTGAAAATCTGTATTTTTCACACTGTCAATATTATTTAACCCTATTGACTTTATCCAAATCCCATAATGCCCAGTTTGTGAAAAATAAGAATGTGAAATTTCTACATTGGAAATAATATTTAATAGAGAATTTATAGTATCAGATTGAGTTTCAAACTTAATCCCATAACCTTTATGAATATTTTGACTTAATACTGGACTTGGATATATGTCGTGAATTTTTAAGTTGTTAATAGAAAAGCCCGTCAAAGACCTTGAACTAGCAACTATTTTAATTCCAAAGCGAATATTTTTTCCGGATCCCCATGTATTAGACGACCCTGAAAAACCGGGAAGTAACTTAATATTTCCCAATGAATCTAGATGAGAATTATAATTGAAAATTTCTAAATTATTGATACTTATGTAATCGTCATTATATAACAAAATAGAAGATTGATATCCATCTCCATTAATTATAGCTTTTTCTATTCCTCCATAAGTGTCAACAACAATTGGATGTGTTAAATCACCTGAACCTTTAAGCCAGAACATTCCATGAAAAGTATCTTGGGACTTAAATAAAATGGAGTCCCCAGGATAAAAATTAAAAGCATTGAGTCTAGAAATTGTTTTTATGGGGTTTTGTAAACTTAGTCCAGAATTTGAATCATTTCCTAGGGAATTACTTATAAAATAAGTTGTAGCATATATACTTACAAATGAAGTAAGTAAGTAAACAAGAAATATATATTTTCTAGTATCCATAGTCAATTTAAAATGACCTATACTAATTAATAAAACTTAAATTTTTTAAACTAATATAATCAGTTTGTAAAAATAATGAAAGGCAGATTAAGAACAGATTAATAATTATCTGTAATTAATTAACCATTTGCCATGTTCCACTATTTATTAATGGTTCTGCTTGTTTAAATTTTAATTCTTTGGTTTCACCATTTTGAAGATTTAAAATTTTAACTCTTTCATTTCTTCCAGGCTTTTTTGCAACCATCACTGGAGAATGTTTTACTGGCTGTCCAGATTGGTTCTCTTGAGCCATTTCGTTATTCATTCTTGTAGACTGGGCAACATCTTCTCTACCTGCTTTCAACTTACTAAAGTCTTGTTTTGGTCTTGGATTATTCTCTGAAGATAGTGTTTGTTCGTTAGGGTCATGAAGTTGGGCTTTCATCAAGAACGAGATAATGTCTTTATTCATTTTATCCATCATAGACTGAAACAGTTCGTAACCTTCCAACTTGTATATTAAAAGGGGATCTTTCTGTTCGTACTGTGCATGATAAACGCTTTGCTTAAGAAAATCCATTTCTCTTAAGTGCTCTTTCCACTCGTTGTCAATGAATGCAAGAGTGATGTTTCTCTCTAAAGCTTTTAGGGCTTCTAAGCCTTCCGTTTCATATACCTTGCTAAGTTTTGCAACTACCTTCATGGCTTTTCTTCCGTCTGTAAATGGAATCACAATATTATCTATTTTTTCCGACTGGGTTTCGTGAATATTTTTAATTACTGGAAAAATATTAGATTTAATATTTGCAGTTTTTCGTAAGTATTTTTCTTTAGCCTCTTTATATAAATCTTCTGTTAAAGTGTTGGTGTCTTTTTCTAAAAATTCTTTTTCACTAAATGGAGACTCTATACCAAAGCTTGTTATCACATTGTAATTAAAATCTTCAAAATCAGAATTTTGTTGTGCATTTACAACTGTTATGTTGCAAATGTCGTAGATCATATTATCAAGGTCAAGGTCAAGCTTGTCCCCGAAGAGAGCATTTTTTCTTCTGTTATAAATAGCAGTTCTTTGGCTATTCATTACATCGTCAAATTCCAACAATCTTTTTCTTATTCCAAAATTATTTTCCTCCACTTTTTTCTGAGCTCTTTCAATGGATTTGGTAATCATAGAGTGCTGAATAACTTCTCCTTCCTTATGGCCCATTCTATCCATCATTTTTGCAATTCTTTCTGAACCAAAAAGTCTCATTAAATTATCTTCCAGAGAAACAAAAAACTGAGTAGAACCTGGATCACCTTGTCTACCAGATCTCCCTCTAAGTTGTCTATCTACTCTTCTAGAATCGTGTCTTTCTGTACCTATTATTGCTAGTCCTCCTTGCTCTTTAACTCCCTCTCCTAGTTTAATATCTGTTCCTCTACCTGCCATATTTGTGGCAATAGTTACTGTCCCTGGCTTTCCAGCTTCAGTAACTACTTCTGCTTCTTTTTGATGCAATTTTGCATTTAAAACCTGATGAGGCAATTTCTTTAACTTAAGTAATCTCGATAAAAGTTCTGATACTTCTACAGATGTAGTTCCAACTAGAACCGGTCTGCCATTGGAACGGATTTTTTCAATTTCTTCAATAATTGCTTGGTACTTTTCTCTTGCAGTTTTATAAACTAAATCATTTTGATCGTCTCTTATCAATGGTTTGTTGGTTTTAACTGCAACAACATCTAGTTTATAAATATCCCATAGTTCTTTTGCTTCAGTTTCTGCAGTACCAGTCATTCCCGCCAACTTGTGGTACATTCTAAAGTAGTTCTGAAGAGTAATAGTAGCATAGGTTTGAGAAGCAGCTTCTACTTTTACATTTTCCTTTGCCTCAATTGCTTGGTGAAGACCATCGGAATATCTTCTACCATCCATTATTCTTCCAGTTTGCTCGTCAACAATCTTTACCTTATTCTCCATTACGACATACTCTATATCCTTTTCAAATAAAGAATATGCTTTTAGGAGTTGATTCATGGAGTGAATTCTCTCTGCTTTTATCGTGTAATCAGACATCATCTGATCTTTCAACTCTACTCTTTTTTGAGCATCTGGGGTTTTTTGTTCTATTTCAACAACTTTTGCACCAATATCTGGAAGAATATAAAATTCAGGATCGTTTTCACCAGAAATTAAATCAATTCCTTTTTCTGTTAAATCAATAGTATTATTTTTTTCATCAATAACAAAATATAGCAATTCATCTGCCTTTGGCATTTCCTTAGCATTGTCTTGTAGATAAAAATTTTCTGTCTTTTGTAAGTGAATTTTAATTCCAGGTTCACTTAAGTATTTAATAAGAGCTTTGTTCTTTGGAAGTCCTCTAAAAGATCTAAAAAGAGACAAAGATCCTTCTTCAAATAATGCTTTTTGTTGTTTTTTATCTAATCCCTCTTGCTCCGATTTGGCAATTTTGGTTTTAGCCTCGTTTAAAAGAGTATTAATAAGTTTCTTTTGATAAGTAACAAGTTTCTCAACTTTGGGCTTTAATGCAACATATTCTTGTTGGTCGCCTTTTGCTACAGGTCCAGAAATAATTAATGGTGTTCTGGCATCATCAATTAAAACAGAATCTACCTCATCAATAATAGCGTAATGATGCTTTCTTTGAACCAAACCATCGGTTTCAGAAACCATATTATCTCGCAAATAATCAAATCCAAATTCATTATTGGTTCCGAATGTAATATCTGCATTGTAGGCTTTTATTCTTTCTGGAGAATGGGGTTGGTACAAATCTATACAGTCTACTGATAAGCCATGAAATTGGTATAAAGGGCCCATCCATTGAGCATCTCTTTTTGCCAAATAATCATTCACTGTAATTACATGAACTCCTTTACCAACCAATGCGTTTAGATAAACAGGTAAAGTAGCAACTAATGTTTTTCCCTCACCAGTCATCATTTCTGCAATTTTACCTTTGTGAAGAGCTGCTCCACCCATAAGTTGAACATCGTAATGAACCATTGACCATTCCACTGGAGTTCCTGCTGCATCCCAACTATTTTTCCAAATCGCATGATCCCCTTTAATATCGACAACATCTAATTTTTTAGAAAGGTCTTGGTCGTTTTCGTTTGCTGATACCTTTAAAAACCCATTTTCAGATAATCTTCTTGCTGTTTCTTTAACAACAGCAAATGCATCTGGCATAATCTCTAAAAGTGTAGATTCTATAACCTCATTTTCTTGAATTTCAAGTGCATCAATTTTGTCGTAAATAGCCTCCTTTTGAGAAATGTCTAAGTCAGAGTTTGCTTTCTGTTTTAAATCAGTAATTTCTTTTTGAGTCGCCTCGCATGAATTTTTCAATGTTTTCTTGAACTCTGAAGTTTTAGCTCTAAGTTCATCATCGCTAAGATTTATTAGTTTTTCAGAAAATTGATTTGTAGATTCTACAACTGGAAAAAGCTCGTCGAGATCTTTCTTGTTTTTATCACCAAATAATTTTTTTAGAATACCATCAAACATTATATCAATTTTCGGAAAACAAAAATAGAGTAATAGTTGGAATTATTAGCAAGAATAATTCTAAAAAAAAAAATGAGAAAAGAAAAGAGGGATTTAGTATTCGTCCTCGTTAAAAAAGAAATCGTCTTTTGTTGGGTAATCAGGCCAAATTTCTTCAATTGCATCATAAATTTCACCTTCATCTTCAATTGCTTGAAGATTCTCAACAACTTCTAATGGGGAACCTGTCCTCATAGCAAAATCAATCAGCTCATCTTTGGCGGCTGGCCAAGGAGCATCTTCTAAATATCTAGCAAGTTCTAAAGTCCAATACATAAAAAGGTTATAAGAATTGGCAAAAGTAATTTTTTTAACGACTCTGCAAAGAATTTTCAAAAAAAATTAATTATTTATTAATATCGTTTTTGGTTGGAATCCATGGTTTTTCAGGTATTTTAAGATCAAATAGTACCTTTCTAGCCATTACAAATAAAAAATCAGAAAGTCTATTTAAGTATTTAATTATAATTGGATTAACTTTTTGAATTTCTGCAGTTTCTATAGTTAGTCTTTCGGCTCTTCTACAAACACATCTTGCCAGATGACAATAGGAGGATATTGAATGACCTCCTGGTAAAATAAAATTTTTCATTTCTGGAAGGATTTCTTGCATATCATCGATAGATTTTTCCAATTCTAAAATAGGACCATCCTCTAATTTTGGAAGATGTACCATCATTTTTTCATTGTCACCAGTAGCTAAATAAGATCCTATGGTAAATAATTCCTCTTGAATTTTGACCAGTATTTCAGCTTCTTTATTCTCAATATTATCTTTAATCAAACCAATCCAAGAATTTAACTCATCTACAGTGCCATAAGCTTGAATACTTAAGTGGTGTTTTTTTACTCTTTCCCCGCCAAATAATGAGGTTTCTCCTTGGTCTCCAGATTTTGTATAGATTTTCATATTAACTCTAATTCAAATTGATTTACAATTCCATTTAAAACTTCCTGCAATTCATCTTTAGACTCTAAAGTAACTAATTGTGTTCTAATAGGCTTAAAATTTGGTATACCCTTAAAATAATTTGCATAATGTCTTCTCATTTCTACAATACCAACCCTGTCTCCTTTCCATCTAATACTAAAATCTAAATGCTCTTTGACTACTTTTACTCTCTCTTCAAGTGAAGGCATAGCCAAATAATTTCCTGTTTTTAAAAAATGCTTTATTTGATTAAAAAACCAAGGGTTTCCAATACTTGCTCTTCCAATCATAATTCCGTCAACTCCGTAAGTATTTTTATACCTCAAAGCTTTTTCAGGTGAATTAATATCCCCATTCCCAAAGACTGGAATTTGCATTCTTGGGTTATTTTTAACTTCCGATATTAAAGACCAATCCGCTTCCCCTTTATACATTTGGGAACGAGTTCTTCCATGAATAGATATTGCTTTAATACCAACATCTTGTAATCTCTCTGCTGCATCTACAATATACTTTGAATTTTCATCCCATCCCAACCGAGTTTTAACTGTAACAGGTAGATTTGTAGAGTTAACTATCTCTTTAGTCATTTCTACCATTTTAGGAATATCCTTAAGAATTCCAGCACCTGCTCCTTTACAAGCAACTTTTTTAACTGGACAACCATAGTTTATATCTATAATATCTGGATTTGCTTTTTGGCACATTTCAGTGGCTTTTCTCATTGAAGATATTTCAGAACCAAAAATCTGAATACCAATAGGTCTTTCGTACTCAAAAATATCTAATTTCTGAAGGCTTTTAGCAGCATCTCTAATGAGTCCTTCTGAGGATATGAATTCTGTATACATCATATCTGCACCATATTTCTTACACAAAGCTCTAAAAGGGGGGTCGCTTACGTCCTCCATTGGGGCTAGCAAAAGTGGAAAATCTCCCAAAGATATATTACCTATTTTTACCATAAGTTTTTTGCAAAGTTATGTATTAACAACTAATTACTATATTTCGAGATGAAAAATATAGATTTGCTTCCAGTTAGAAATTATATTGGCTTGTTTTTTTTATCAATTACTATTGTTTTAATTGTGAAAATAGTATTCAATATGCTAGCGCTAGGGTTTATTGATGCAATTTGGGATCTAAGTAGTATTCAAATTTTTAACGACCTTAACAGCAAGGAATTCAAATTTATTTATGCCCACAAAGCATTAGCTTTTTTTGATCAACTTGGAACATTTCTAGTGCCGTCTATTATTTTTTTATTTCTTCTTAAAACTTTTTCTCTCCATTACAGGAAACCTAACAAAAGTGACCTAACAAAATGTTTATTGTACTTTATTGTTTTGTTAGGGGTGGCCCAACTATTTTTGTTAATATCTACTTATGTAGGCTATGACTTTCTACCAATTGAAATAAAAAACTTCCTTAAAGAACAACAAGATTTTAATACTAGAATTCAAGAAGGTTTTATATCAAAAAGCTTTAGAAGTTTTTTATTAAATGTTGTATTGCTCTCAATACTTCCTGCAATTGGAGAAGAGTTGTTTTTTAGAGGAATTTTGCAAAAAATATGCATTGGAATTTTTAAAAATAATATTGCTGGAATTGGAGTTACCTCTTTGGTTTTTGGGATGCTACATTTTCAAATTGAAAATTTACTATCTATAATATTTGCCAGTATTTTATTGGGTCTAATTTACGACTACAGCAAAAATATCCTGCTTACTATCTTATTACATTTTGGATTCAACTTTTTTTCATTATTAAGTATGCAAGGGCTAAAGATGGAATTAATTTCTGAAAACAATCTTGAAATTTTTTCGAATTATGTCATGATTCCAATTGGAATGGGAATGTTAACATATTTAATAATTAAGAAAATATTTTGGAAGAAAGATTTATTTCTCTCTGTTGACTGAATAAACAACTTTGAAAGCCTCGGCTTCTTTAAGTTCGTCGTGGACTTTTCTAACAATTCTCATCTCAGTTTTTTTATCCACCTTAAAGACATTAAAAAAACGGGAGCCCCAAACCTGCGAGTATTCAGGATTCTTTCTAAGCTCAACTAAGTAATCTTTAATTTCTGAATAGTCGTTAATTAAATCATCGTCTAATTGAACTCTGAAATCGTCTACTTTTCCTGGAACTCTTCCAATCCAAAAATAAGAAGCTTTTATATTTTTCTCTAAGTCAATAGTCTCTTTGATTGCAACTTTGTCAATCTCTAATTTTTTAGACTCCTTTTCTTTAAAAACTGTAGTAACCATAAAAAAGAAGAGCAACATAAATACAATATCAGGCAATGCCGCGGTTGAAATAGCTGGATCCTTTCTTTTTTTACCTTTTGAAAATTTAGACATAATAACTTTTATTGAACTGATCTATTTTTTTCTTTCATTATTTTTTTAGGATAAACCTGTCTTATCGCTGAAATCTTCTGCTTATCAATCTCCACTTTGTCGTTCAATCTTTCAAAAGAAACTCCAAATTTATCTTGACACAAACTATCTCTTAAAGAATTAAGTCCTTGCATAATCTGATCTAAAACACTCATATAGGTTACATAAGTAGTAGAATTGTCAAGCTGAATAGATACCGTTGCATTGTTTGGCAGCGTTTGAAATCCTCCTCCAAAAGCAACACATGCATCTAGTCTTCTTTTCCATGCATCTTGTTCTATCTTAAATAATGGAGCATCTGGATAAACATTTAATGCATTTTCTAAAGACTCTAAAGTATCTTCGCAAATTTTTCTAGTTACTTCAATATAAGATGGCTGATTAGGTGTTCCATCTTTATGTTGGTAAAACTTTTTTACAGCATTTTGAATATCAGTAATCTCAGCAAATTCTCCTTCGATACCAATTTTATCATTTTTGTTTGCCATAATTTGAAGAACATTTCTTTCGTTTAAAAGAAATTCAACATCTGACTTTTGCGGTAATCTTTCTTCATGAACTTGAGGCAAGTTCATAGTAGTAGTAATAAGAAAGAAAATCAAAAGCAAGAAAGCAATATCTGCCATCGATCCAGCATTAATTTCTTCAACCTCTCTTTTAGCCATTACTTTATAAATTTAACTAGAGAACCACCAATCCATCCAAGAATTGCAATAGATGTTAAAATAATAGTAGCATTAATTGCAGTACTTGCCAATTTCATATCCGAACCACCATCTCCTTCTGAAAATACATATATAAGAACCATGAAAACTGTAAATATTCCTATCCCAGCAAGAGTCCTAATTGCTTTTTTCGGGTCAATAAAATAAAGATATCCAAAGGCTGCAACAACTAATCCAGCTGCAAAGTAAATAATGAACATGGAGAAATTAATTAACTTGGATACATCACTCCAAAGAGTTTTTTCCTTTTCTAAAGAAATTTCAGAAGTCCTATTAGACAAATGGGCATTAAGTTCGCTAGCAGTCATTTCATTTGCCAGACCTTGGCTCTTAGCCTCTACAATAGCCCATTGCTTTTGTTGTTCGTAACTCATTTCTGCAGGATTGTCGTCATTCATAACCCATACTGTAAAGAGTATCCCAAGAAAAACAATAGAATAAGTTACTATTTTAGTAATTAAGTTTTGTTTGTTATTTTCCATTTCTAGAAGCTTAATTTAAAGATTATTTTCCCAAGTTATGCTTTACCAATACATCGATTAGAGAAATTGAAGCATCTTCCATTTGATTTACTAAAGAGTCTATTTTTGAAACTATNTAGTTGTAAAAAATTTGAAGGATNATGGCTACAATCAAACCAGAAACAGTAGTAATTAAGGCAACTTTAATACCTCCAGCTAANTCGTCTGGTTTTGCTTCNCCTTTCAGTTCTATTATATCAAACGCCTGAATCATTCCTATAACAGTTCCCATAAAACCTAACATTGGAGCAAGAGCAATAAATAACCCTATCCATGAAAGTCCTCTTTCTAATAATCCCATTTGAACACCTCCATAGGCTATTACTGATTTCTCTACCATTTCAACACCTTCAGAGCTTCTCTCTAAGCCTTGCAGAAAAATACTAGCTACTGGACCACGCGTATTTCTACAAACTTCCTTTGCAGATTCAACCCCGCCATTTGAAAGAGCATTTTCTATATCTTCTAATAGTTGTTTTGAATTAGTAGTAGCAAGATTTAAATAAATAATTCTTTCGATTGAAAGAGCTAGNCCC
>JGI20159J14440_10001368_pt1 | contig 17504 bp, 17 predicted proteins | sample COG_09_FD_14440 | JGI IMG/M metagenome (IMG submission 14440) | reverse complement strand
CCTTAACTTGGAAAGCATCTTTTTATTATTTTTGATTCCTGGAATAGATATGCTTAGGCTATTTTTAAAAAGAAGTATAAGAGGTCAAAATCCTTTAAAAGCTGACAAGGATCATTTGCATCATATTATGATAGCTAAATATGGTAATCTTAAAACACTAATCATTTACAACGCTTTAACTTTATTTCCTTGGTTAATTTATTTAGTTCTTACATCATTGTTGCCATACTTAATAATTATAGTAATAGTAATTTATTATTTGTTAGTTTCAAAAATTAAAAAACCATATGAAAAAAATTAATTGCTTAATAACAGGAATTACAGGTATGGTTGGGTCTCATCTGGTGGATTTTTTGCTCAAAAATACTGATTGGAATATTTATGGACTATTAAGATGGTCTAGTAAGCTTGACAACATCGAACATCATCTGGAAAAGATTAATAAGAAAAAAAGATTATTTTTATTATATGGAGATTTAACAGATCATATATCTATTAGAAGTGCCATAAATGAAAGTTTGCCAAATTACGTTTTTCATTTAGCAGCCGAAACTTTTCCTAAAATGAGCTTTGAGGCACCTATAAAGTTCTATGATACAAACATAAAAGGAACACAAATTCTTTTAGAGGAAATTAAAAATTTAAAAACCATTAATCCTGTTGTACACATATGTTCATCTTCAGAAGTTTTTGGAAAAGTTAAAAAAAAAGATTTGCCAATAGATGAAAAATGTAATTTTCATCCAGCATCACCATATGCAATTTCAAAAGTAGGGACAGATTTAATTGGTAGATATTTTTATGAGGCTTATGGTGTAAAAACCCTTATTACAAGAATGTTTACCCATACAGGGCCAAGAAGGGGCGATTATTTTGCTGAGTCAACTTTTGCAAAACAGATAGCTATGATTGAAGCGGGTTTAATTCAACCAAAGATAAAAGTAGGAAACCTTAACTCTTTAAGAACTGTTGCAGATGTACGAGATGCAGTGAATGCTTACTTTCTTTTGGTAACAAGAAATCCCTTACCAGGAGAAACTTATAACATCGGTGGAAGTTATAGTTGTAAAGTTGGTCATATATTAAAACACCTTTTAAAGATATCAAATTACAAAAAAAAAATTGAAATTATTGAAGACCCAAATAGACTTAGAAAAATTGATGCCGATCTTCAAGTACCTAACGTAAAAAAATTTAGCAAACATACGGGATGGAAGCCAATATATAAATTTGAAGAAACAATGTTAGATCTATTGAACTATTGGAGAGAGCAGATAAAAAATAAAAAATTTTTAGATAGATAGATTAATCTATGAAGTATTTAGATTTTATTGATAATTCTAAAATTTCTAAGATTTGTTTCGGAACTTGGAATTTATCCCCATCAACAAAAAAGTTTGCTTCACCAAATACCACATCGCCATCACAAAGTATTGATTTGTTAAGATTTGCTCTCGATAAAGGTATAAATTTTTTTGATACAGCTGATATTTATGGAGAAGGAATTGGTGAAAAAATAATAGGTAAAGCATTTAAGAATTTAAGAAAAGATATTATAGTTATTACAAAGTCTGGAGTTTTAAATGAAAGAAATGAGACTAATTTTTCAAAAAAATATATAGAAAAAAAAATTAAGAATAGTCTATCTAATCTTAATACTGATTATTTAGATGGATATCAATTTCACAATATTACCTCAGAAAGTAATATTGATAGTTCTTTTAACTTTTTGACTAAATTAAAAAAAAAAGGAAAAATTAGATCAATAGGCTTTTCGTCTAGAGATCCTATGGATGCTTATAAGATTCTAAAAAATTATAATTTTGATTTTTTGCAAGTTGGCTTTAGTATTTTTGATCAACGCTTATTATATAGTAAAATATTGGAGTTAAAAAAAAAGAAAAAACTTATTCTTTTGACAAGATCTCCTTTTAATAGTGGTTATCTTCTTAAAAAAAAATCCAACAAGGCCTTAATAAGACCAAAGCTACAATCTTTAATTAATCATTTTGTAAAAAAAAATAAAAAAGATTTACATTATAAGAATTATTCTTTGGCAGAATCAGCTTTAAAATTCTGTATTTCTTTCCCTGAGATTTCCTCAATAATTATTGGGATGGCGACAAAATTAGAGATTACAAGAAATATAAATACTATGTATGATGGATTAAAATTAGAGCAAGACTGGAAAAAAAAAATAATTAAAGTATATAAAATATTTAATGGAAATTAAAAAAATAATTATAGGATCCGCTCAAATAAATAATGGTTTTTCAGGTCAATTTTATCTTCCATACTCAATTGGAATTCTCCAAGCTTTTGTAGAACATAATTCAAAAAGAAAAGAAGTATATAATTTTCAATCTACAATTTATAAAAGATTATTATTAGACGATGCTTTTGAAAAATTAAAAAATTGTGACATTGCATTATTTAGCACTTATGTGTGGAATTTGAACATATCATTAGCGATCGCTAAAAAATTGAAAAAATTTAATAAAAAAATATTTATAGTTTTTGGAGGTCCTTCAGTACCAGATAATATTGGTGGAAAATCAGAAAAGTTTTTAAGAGATAACGAATTTGTTGACGTAATTATTCATCAGGAAGGCGAAAGAACAACTTTACAATTATTAGATGAATTTCCAAATAACGATCTTGAAAATACACCTAATGTAAGTTTTTTAAATAATAAAAATATATACACAAATAATGCTAACCTTCCTAGGATGAAAGACTTTACTCATGCACCATCTCCATATCTTACAGGTGTATTTGATAAAATAATAAAAGAAAATCCAAATGAAAGATGGCTAGCTAGCTGGGAAACAAATAGAGGTTGCCCTTTTTCATGTGCTTTTTGTGATTGGGGCTCAGCTACGAATAGTAAGGTTAGCAGAATGGATCTTGGAAGAGTTTTTGCTGAAATGGATTGGTTTTCAAAAAATAAAATTGAATTTATTTTTTGCTGTGATGCTAATTTTGGTATGCTTCCAAGAGATTTTGAGATAGCACAAAAAGCAGCAGAAAATAAAAAAAAATATGGGTATCCACATGTTCTGTCAGTTCAAAATACTAAAAACGCAAGAGAAAGAGCCTACAAAGTACAAAAACTTTTAGCAGACGAAGGTTTAAGTAAGGGTGTTACATTAGCTATGCAATCTGTTGATCTTCACACATTAAAAACAATTAAAAGAGACAATATTTCAATCGCAGATTATTCAGAATTACAAAGAAAGTTTTCAAAAGATAAAATTCCAACGTATACAGAATTTATTTTAGGACTTCCTGGAGACACGTATGAAGTTTTTGCAAATGGAGTATCTCAGGTAATAGCAGCTGGACAACACAACCGTATTCAATATAACAATTTATCAATTTTACCTAATGCTGAAATGGCAAGTCCAGCTTACATGAAGGAGCATGGAATAATAACAAGTGAAAATCCTATAGTTAATGCACATGGCACCTTAGATGAAATGCCTGAAGATGGAATTTATGAAGTTCAAAATATGGTTGTTGGTACACAATCTTTACCTCAAGATAAATGGATTGATACTAGAGCTTATGCATCTATGTCAGAATTTTTATATTTTAATAAAGTGCTTCAAATACCATTATTAATTATTCACAAGCTATCAGGAACATCGTTTAGAAATTTATTTGAAATTTTTATAAAAAATGATTTAAATCTTGAAGTAATTGAAGGCATAAAAAATAATTTTATCACACATGCAAAAAAAATTATAAATGGAAGACCAGAATTTGTTTATCACAAAGGCTGGCTAGATATTCATTGGCCTCCTGGCGAACTAGAGTTAATTAGGTTAGTAGAGGAGAAGAAAATAGAAAAATTTTATGAAGAAGCATTTTATCTTCTTAATAATAAATTCTCTAACAGCATAAATAGCAAAATTATAAAAGATGCTGTTGAATTAAATTTTAATTTATTGAGATTACCAAATAAAAAAAATAATAGTATTTATATAACAAAATACAATACCTATGATGTTTACAAAGATTTTATAAATAATGACTCAGCCAATCTTAGAGAAGAAAATGAGGAGTTGATGATTGTAAGAGAGGATAAAAAATTTAATACATTTAATGAATGGCTTCAAAAAGTAATCTGGTATGGGCATAGAAGTGGTGCGTACTTGTGTAATGCAGAAAAAATTAATTCAATTCAGTTTAAAGAAAAATCTCAAAAAGCCCAAACTCTTGCTAAATAATTAAATATTTATTTTTAAAATTATTTGATAATAAATATATTCAAATTTTATGATAGTATATAAAAATAGATTCTTCAAAATAGCACTGAATAACAGCTACTATGAATTAATTCCTAATAATAGAGAAGTTATAATTTTACCAATAGTTGATAAAAAATATTTTTTAGTAATTAAAGCTATTAGAAAAATTTTAAAAAAAACATTATACGAATTTCCAGCTGGATCTTTTAATTTAAATGAAAAACCTTTAGAAGCAGCCAAAAGAGAATTTAGTGAGGAAACTGGAATTAAAATTTTAAAAAATAATAAATTTATTAAAATGAAAGATGTTTATCAGATTCCAAATAGAACCAAAAAAACTGTTTATGTTTATGTTGCCCACATATCAATGAGTCAAATTAATAAAAAGTTTAAAAATAGAGAAGTGTCACGATTAGAAGTAATGAGTATCAAAAAAATTTTTAACTTGATTAAAAATGGGAAATTTAATACATCTGTTCCATTAGCTATTCTACTACAATACTTGCTTACAAAAAAAATAAATGAAAAACAGTTCAGATTATAATTTTTTTAAAAATCATGGTTATGTAGTTTTTAAAAAAAGTTACTCAAAGAAAGAATGCAACAAAATATTAAAGGCATTAATATATTGTAGTGATAAAAATTTTTCTCAAATGTTAAATGTACATAAAAAAGAATTTTTAATTTCCCAGGCTATAAAAAACATTAATAACGCTGATAATATGGTGGCTAAATCTGACTTAATAAAAAAATATATTGATCTGTCAGAATTTTTTTTAAGTATTTTTAAAAAAAAAAAATTTACAAAGAAAATAGATCAGCTTTATAAAAAAGAATGTGTTGGCTTACAAACCCAAGTAATCTTCAAAAAACCAAATACAAAATTTGGTAAACAATTATATCTTCCACACCAAGACAATTCATATGCTAAAAATAAAAATGGATTATTTTTTACATCACATTTAATTCTTGAAAATGCTAATATTAAAAACGGGACTATATATGTTTATGATGCATCTCATACCATGGGATTAAAAAAATTTATTCCCACCAAGAGTTATGGAAATTCGAAAAAAGCAGGAAATGAAATAGATTTGAAAACTATCGATAAAAAATATAAAAAGATTGCAATTGAAGCACAAGCCGGTGATGTTCTTGTTATGCATGGTAATTTAATACATGGGTCTTATGAAAACATGACGCATAATAAATCAAGAACAACATTATGCTTGTGTGCTATACCTAAGAATGAGAGTTTTATAAAAGGAAATAACGCCAGGAGAGAAGTTTTTAGATTGAGATAGTCTAAATTTATTATGAAAGTAGCTGATTATATTATCGATTTTTATGCCAAAAAAGGAATTGACACTGCATTTTTAGTCTATGGAGCTGCAAATGGGGATTTAGTTGATGCATTTACAAGAATTAAAAATATTAAATATGTTTCTACTTTTCATGAACAGGCAGCTGGATTTGCAGCTGAGGGATATGCAAAAATAAAAAATCTACCTGGTTTAGCTATTTCAACCAGTGGTCCTGGAGCTACAAATATGATCACATCGATTTGCAATTGCTTTTATGAGTCTATTCCATGTGTTTTTCTATCTGGAAATATAAATTCAAAATTTATGAGACCACATGACAGAATAAGACAAATAGGATTCCAAGAAACAGATTTGGTGTCAATAGTAGAGTCAATATCTAAATATGCTGTTTGTATTAAGGATCCTAAGGATATTAAATATGAACTAGAAAAAAGTTATTTTCTTAGTACCAGTGGAAGATGTGGGCCTGTTGTATTGGATATTCCAATGGATATACAAAAAGCTGATGTAGATGTAGAAACATTAGTAGGTTTTGATGCTTCTGCTTTTGAATTAAAATATAATTTTCAAGATATTGAAAAAAAAGTCATTAATTTTTTTGAAGACTTAATGAAATCAAAAAGACCAGCTATATTAGCTGGTGGTGGATTGAGAGTAACAAATAATATTGAAAGATTTAATGATATTTTAGAAAAATTAAAGATCCCAACTTTTGTTACATGGAATGGAATTGATGTAGTTACCTCAGACTCTGATTATTATGGTGGACGAGTTGGAACATATGGTGGACCAGGAAGAAATTTTGGAATACAAAATACAGATTTATTATTTGCCATAGGATCAAGAGTTTCAGGTCGAATAACAGGTGGCAATGTAAGTTCTTTTGCTAGAGAAGCAAAAAAATATATAACTGATATTGATCCAGAGTTATTAGACCAAAAATTTCAACAAGTTCCATTTGATGTTAATATTCACTCAGATTTAAATAATTTTTTACAAATTTTTGAAAAAGTATATGAAATTTACAAAACTAAATTACCTAGTTTTGATAAATGGTTAGGAAAAGTCGTTGATTGGAGAAATAAGTACGACCCAACTAAAGTAGCTGCGCCAAAAATAAACAGTTATATCCATGAGAAGAAAAACTATGTTAATCCATATTTCTTTATGGAAAGACTTTCCATGATTGCAAGTAACGAAGATATCATCGTGGGTGATTGTGGAGGATGTAGTGTTTTGGTAGGTCATGCATTAAAAACTAAACGTGGTCAGCAATATTATAGCAATAATAGTCACGCACCTATGGGGTTTTCATTTTCAGCAGCAATAGGGTCAGCATTTGCAAAGAAAAAAGACTCTAACGTAATCTGTTTAACAGGAGATGGTGGATTCAATATGAATATTCAAGAAATGCAAACTCTTATAAACTATAAAATTCCAGTTAAAACTTTTATTATAAATAATCATATTTATGGAATAACAAAAGCATTTCAAAAAACTAATTTTCAAGGAAGAGAAGAAGCATGTGGTCCAAAAGGATACAATCCGCCAGATTTTTTAAAAATTTCGGAAGCTTACAATATAAAAATAATAAGAATTAACAATGATGATGAATTAGATGAAAAGATTTCTGAAGCTTTAAATTATGATGGACCAGTAACCATAGATGTTAATTGTCATGAGTATCATTTATATGAACCAAGGTTAATAGGGTGGGCCACTCCAATAGAAGATATGTATCCCTATTTGCCTAGAGAAGAATTTAGAGATAATATGATTATTGAACCCCTGGATAACTGGAAAGACCCGTATATGCCAGATGTTGCGGTAAAAGTAGAAACAATGGAATAGTTTATTGATAAATAAAAAAGAATTTATAATTATTTCTGGCGGAACAAGTGAAATTGGAGAAGCAATAATTGACGAACTTATCCCAAATTTTAATATTATTTTCACATACGCTAAATCTAAAATTAGAGCTGAAAGAATTATAGCTAAAAATAAACATCAAGATAAAATATTACTAAATAAAAAAATAGATCTGTTTTCTGAAAATAGTATCAAAAATTTTTCAAAATATTTAATATCAAAAAATTTTCACATTAAAGGATTTGTACATAATGCATGGGAAAAAGTTTCGAGAGAAGACTTTGTGAAAATTAAAAGAGAAAAATTAAAAAAAATGATTATGAGTAATTGTTTTGGCTCTTTTCTTTTGACTCAAGAAATTACCAAACTAATGATTAAAAATAAAATATTAGATAAATCAATTACATTTATTTCTTCTCAAGCAGCAGACTATGGTGGAAATAAAATTTCACCTTATGCTTCTTCTAAAGGATTTATTAATTCGTTAAATAATTCCCTTTCTAAAGAGTTAGGTAAATATAAAATAAGAGTCAATGCAGTAACTCCGGGAAAAATTATAACTTTGTCGATGAAAAAAAACTTTAAAAAAAATTTTAAAGATGTTGCCAAAGATGTTCCACTTGGTTATTTGGGAAAACCTGAAAATGTAGCAAAAATTATTAAAAATATTTTGATTAATTCACCTTATCTCTCAGGAGCAAATATTAAGATAAGTGGTGGCAGATAATGAAAAAAGCATTAGTTCTAGGAGGATCCGGCTTTGTTGGAATTAATTTAATAAATGCTCTAGTAAATAATAACTTTAAAGTAACGGGAACTTTTCATAAAAAAAAAATTTTTTATAGAAATCCAAAAGCAAGGTACAAAAAAATTGATCTTAGAAATCTAAATTCATGTATTAATTTATTTAGAGGTATGGACTATGTTTTTATGTGTGCTGCAAATACTTCTGGAGCAGCTATAATGAAAAAAAATCCATTAGTTCACTTAAATGACAATGTAATTATGAATAATAATTCCTTAAATTCAGCTTATCAAAATAAAGTAAAAAAGTTTATTTTTATTAGTAGCAGTGTTGTTTATCCTGTAACTAAAAATGCAGTATCAGAAAATGATGTAAATGACATTTTTTTTGAAAAATATCATATTGCAGCTTCAATGAAAAGATTTGCTGAAAAAACATGTAATATTTATTCCAACAAACTAAGCAAACCAATGAAAACACTAATTATCAGACCAGGAAATCTATATGGAGACTTTGATAAATTTGATCTAGAAAAATCTCATGTTATTCCTGCTCTTATTAAAAAAATAGATCAATCAAGAAAAGTTTTAAATGTTTGGGGAGATGGAAAAGATATAAAAAATTTTATATATATAAAAGATTTCGTCAATGGAGTAATTTTAGCAACAAAGTCTAACTTGCAAGTTGTTAACATTGCAAATAATACAAGTTGTACATTAAACGAAATTATTCAACATTTATTGATAATATTTAAAAAAAAATTGATTATTAAAAATGATTTAACAAAACCTTCAATGATACCTGTGAGAAAAATTTCCATAAATCTAGCAAAGAAAAAGTTGAAATTTAAAAATGAATACTCACTTAAAGAGGGCTTAAAAAAAACAGTAGAGTGGTATAAATCTAATCAATCCCTTGTATGAAATTTTCAAAAACTAAATTAAGAGGTGTTTATTTAATTAAACCCTATATTTTTAGAGATTTTAGAGGATCCTATACTGAAATTTATAACAAGGTTATCTTTAAAGCGAATAAAAAAAATATACCCTTTATTCAGGATGATATTTCTATTTCAAAAAAAAATGTTTTAAGAGGGATTCATGGTGACGGTAAAACTTGGAAATTAGTGTCATGTCTCTATGGTAAATTCTATCTGATAGTTGTTAATAATGATAAAAAATCAAAACAATATAAAAAATGGGTCTCATTTACACTTGATGATAAAAATAAAAATATGGTTTTAATACCTCCTAAATTTGGAAATGGACATGTTGTGTTAAGTACTCAGGCTATCTTTCATTATAAACAAAATACAACGTATGATAGGAAGTCGCAATTTACGTTAAAATGGAATGATAAAGATTTTGAATTTAAATGGCCAATTGCTAAACCTATTCTATCTAAAAGAGATAAATAAAAATTTTTATATTAATCAATGAAGTTATCAATAATAACTCCCACTTTAAATTCTAATCAATATTTAGAAGAATGTGCTAATTCGATTTTAATAAATCAAAATTATGATAATTATGAGTGGTTAATAATTGATGGTGGAAGCACAGACTCAACATTTGAAATTTTAGATAGTTATAATTCCTCAAAGATAAGGATCATAAAAGATGACTCTAATCACCCATCAATAGCGTACAATAAAGGTCTTCAAGCTGCTACTGGAGAAATAATTTCTACAATTGGATCTGACGATATGTATGAAAAGAATATTTTTGAAGAAATTATTAAAATTTTTTCAATGAATTCTGTTGATTGGTTAATAGGTCATAACAGTATTATAGACTCAAAAAGTAAAGAAGTGAGAAAATATATTACAAATTTTAAGACAAAAAAAATTAATAATTTTTCATATCAAAGTTTAGTTTTAGATAATTATGTTCCAATGCAAAGTGTTTTTTGGAAAAAAAAATTTATGCCTGAAAAAATTGGTTATTTTAATAATGATGAATTTATTGAGTCTATGGACTATGAAGCTTGGCTTAGAATGGCTAAGGTTTCAAGGCCATATATACTAAAAAAAAGATTATCAGCTTTCAGAGTTCATAAAAATAGCATTACCTCAAAAGTTAACCTCAAACAAATGAATGAAATGACAGAAATCTCTATAAAGTACTTAGGTAATAATTTATTTTTAAAGTTTTATCTTTATATTAAGATGTTCTTAATAATAATTATTTATAAATTTTTTAAATTTTTTTACTGACTGTAATAAACTATTTGTGAACCAGTAATATCTAATTTAATTGGGATATGAAGTAATTTAAATTTTTTTACAAAATCATTTTTTTTATTTTTATCGACAATAAAACACATAAAACCACCAGATCCAGCACCAAGCAGTTTGCCACCGTAGGCACCTAGTTTCATGCCTTTTTCATACAATTTATCAATATGTTTATTTGAAATATTTGAGGATAGTTTTTTTTTAACTTGCCAATTTTGGTCTAAAAATTTCCCAAATTCCTTGATACTAAATTTTTTTTGATCACTTAACATTTTATATGCTTCTTCAGTTATTTCAGTTAATTGCTTTAAATATTCTGAGTTATCACTAATTCTTTTTTTTTGTTCCTTAGATACTTCCGACGAATATCTTGTGAATCCAGTGAATAATAAAACAATGGATTGATTTATTGTGTCTTGATTTTTTTGATTTAGAGGAATTGGAGTAACTTCAAAAACTTTATCTTTGCTAAAAGTTATCTTATTAAATCCACCAAATGATACAATTGCTTGATCTTGGGATCCAACTACTTCTTTAATTACATTTTGTTCAATATCTATTGCTTTAAATGCTAACTCTTTTTTAGATAGAATTTGATTATCAAAATAACTTAGACAATTTATAAGGCCAACTGTAAAAGATGATGACGATCCAATTCCAGACTTATCTGGAATATCTGCATGATGTACTAATTCTACTGACTGATTTGGATTTAAAAATTTTTTAAAACACGCCTTAACACTTGGATGTTCTATATTTTCAATTTTTTTAACTATTTCTCTTTTACTGTACCTGATACTATATTTGTAGTCAAAATAAGGTGGCAAATTTCTTAAACTTATATAACAATATCTATTAATTGTAGTAGAAATTACCGTTCCTCCATTTTTATTATACCACTCCGGGTAATCAGTACCTCCTCCAAAAAAACTGATTCTAAAAGGTGTTCTGCTAATTATCATTTTGAAATAGATTAAGATTATGATTGTTTATAATAGATTACTTTTTAATTCTTGACAATTTTAATATGTAATTATAAGTCATATACATACTGAAATGCATGGTGGGAAATCAGTGTTAAATACATTGGCTGTACCTGCAACCGTAAAGTCGGAGCGCCACCCAGTAAAGTCCGTTGTCGAATGAAGGCCAGGGAAAGTCTAGTTCTACGATTAAATCTACATCGGCACAAAAAACCAAGCTCTATGGTAATTCTATAGAGTAAATAGAATGGATGTGTGAATGATGTTTAGAATTTTAGTATCAATTTTAATTACAATCTATTCATCTAATGTTCATGGGTTAGAAAATTGTAATTGGAAAAATAAAAAAGGAGTTCCATGTATAACTGTTAGTAAAACTCCAAATACTTCATCTTTTAATGAACAAGGTATCAATAAAATAGTTATTACAAAACAAGATATTCTCAAATCTGGAGCAATAGATATAAATGATATTTTAAAACTTATTCCAGGGCTAGATATTTTCCAATCAGGACAAATGGGCCAACAAACATCTATTTTTACTAGAGGATCCGAATCCAATCATACTTTGGTTTTGTTAAATGGTATTGCTATTAATGATCAGTCGACGACTGATGGCCTTCATGATTTTGGTCAGGATTTTATTCAAACTATTCAACAAGTCGAAATTTATAAAGGTTCAAATGGTGCTCATTTTGGCCCAAGTGCTATTGCTGGAGCTGTTAATTTTATCACAGATATTGATTACACAAACACATATTCTGTTAGTGGTTTTAATTTTAAAAACAACTCATTTGATACAAATTACACTAAAATTAATGAAAATGATTGGCATTTGAACTTTAAAGGTTCAGTAGTTCAATCTGAAACTGATAGTGCAATTGCCAAAGGTAATGAAGATGATGGCGCTAGAAATTTTCAAATTAATTTAAATGCAATAAAATGGATTAACGAAAACTTAAAATTTAAATCAACTTTATATACACGAAAAACTAAAGCAGATTATGATGGAAGTGCATCAAACGAAGTAGGTTATGTCGCCAATAACATAATGTATGCTTTTCAGTCAGGTCTAGAGCATAAAGCAAAAAATCAAGATGATAATTTAACATTTCATTATCACAAATATGATCGAAATTACAAAGATGCTGGATATTTAGACGAGTATTATAGCGAAGCTTTTATAATAAAAGGTGAAAGAGGTATTCAGGCAAATAATAATTTTTCCTTTGGTTATGGAAGTGAATATAAATATGATTGGGGTAATTTTGAAAATCGAGGTAGCTACACAGCCTCAACAAAAGGTCATATAAAAAATCTTGGAATTTTTATAAATACAGGATACAGGTTTAATGAAAACCTGACACTGTCAGGTTACGCAAGGTCTGATGATCACAATACTACTGGTAGAAATCAAACATACAAATTAAATTTTATACAAAATTTTAATAAGTTAAAATTTGGTGCAACACATACTACAGGTTTAAGAAACCCCTCCTTGTACGAACTATATGGAAGTGATAATTATGGAATATCAGGTAATCCAAATCTTAACTCAGAAAAAAGTTCAACGAATGAAATTTTTGGTGAATATCAGTTATCTAAAAAAATAAAAATTAAATCTACTGCTTATAAGACTACAATATCAGATCGTATTGAATCTAACTCAGAATATACAAGACATGAAAATCAATTAATTGATTTGAATCAAGAAGGGTTAGAAAATGAGTTATTATTTAGTGGTGACATACAAAATTTTTCAATATTTACAAATTTTTCAAAGAGTCGAAAAACAGACGGATCAGCGCAAAGTAGAAGACCAGATTTAACTTTTGGATTAAATTATTCTAGGAAAGTTAATTTAATTTTTGATAGTCCTTTCAATATAAATTTGAATTATAAGCACACAGGTAAATTTATAGATTATGATGGGAGTGTAAATTCAAGACAAAAAGATACTGATTTAGTTGATCTATCAATTACTAAAGATTGGTATGGAAATATTATTTCATTAAATCTAAGCAATTTACTAAATGAGCGATATGAAAAACCAGCAACTTACTCACAAAATGGACGACAATTTAGAATTGGATTAAGAAGATTATATTAATCTAATTTAATAAAATTAAAGTAATAATTTCTATGTTAAGATTTTTTTTTATTATTTTAAAATATTTAATTGATATGCTTAACTACATCTTTATTATAATTTTATGCAATATTTTAAAATCTCTATACTTATTTTTATAGCACTTGCTGCCAGTAGATTTATTCCTCACCCGCCAAATTTTACGAGTTTATTGGCTTTAAGCTTTTATGTGCCAGCTTTAATTGGTCTTAGATATATTCCAGCTTTAATAATAAGTTATATAATTACAGATTTAATTTTAGGTTTTCACAGTGTAACACTTTTTACTTGGGGAAGCGTTATATTTATTGGCTTATTAGCTAAATATTTTATCATGAGTACTTTATCAAGATTAACAGGAGCAATTTTGGGGGCCTGTATTTTTTTCATAATCACTAATTTTGGAGTATGGTCTCTAGGATCGTATGGTTATACTGCTAATGGATTATTATTATGTTATGTTTTAGCATTACCTTTTTTTGGTTATAGTCTACTATCAACATTATTTTTTTCTGTTGTAATTGAGAGTTTAATTAAATTAAATCTCTTGAGATTTAAAAAACTAAAAAATAATTTTTCTTAAAGTGATTGAAAATTTTTTAAATTTTTAATTAATTGTTTGTGTAAAGAAATTTTACTTTTTTTATAGAATTTTATTCCAGTTTTTTTTGCAGCAATTAAGTCAGAATTTTTATCTCCAATCATAAAACAATTTTTGTTTAATATTTTAAAATCATGTAAAGCCTTTTTGATCATACCATTGTTTGGTTTTCTTAAATGAGCATCTTTTCTAAATTTTTTATTTTTAGCAAACTTAAAATATGGAGCACAATAAATTTTATCAATTTTAATTTTATATTTTTTAAGATCTTTGTTAATTTCGCTATTAAGTTTTAAATAGGATTTCATTGAATAATAACATCTACCAATCCCAGATTGATTGGTAATTACTATTATTTTAATTTTAAAGAAATTTAGTAACTTTATTGCTTCTATAGCACCATTAAGCCATTTAAATTTTTTTATTTCAAAAACATAACCATAATTATGATTTAATGTACCATCTCTATCAAATAAAACTGCCTTTGTCTTAAAATTTCTATTTAAAAAGTCAGACGTTTTTTTTAAATTTTTTTTTAAACCTATGTCAATAAAATCATTTTTAGATACATATCCTTCAACTAAATCTTTTTTAATCAATAGAGGAAGCAAGTCATCTTCTAGTGAATTTTTTTTTATCTTAAATGAATTTAGTGCTTCTTTTTTGAAAATATATATGCCAGCATTCATAAAACCTTTGTTATTTGAAAATAGTATTTTTGAGCTTTTACTAATTTTTAAATTATTCAATTTTTTATTTGATTTATAATTATTATTCTTAACTACTAAAATTTTTGCTAATCTAGATTTTTTTATTGATATAAATTTTTTGTAATTAAATTTTGTATAACTATCACCATTTAATACTAAAAAATCTTTATTAAACTTTTTTAATTGAGCAATCGAACCACCTGTGCCTAGTGGTTTTTTTTCCTTTAGACAAATTATTTTAACATTCAAAATTTTTAAATCATTTAATTCTTTTTTAAACAATTCATCTTTATAATGTGTGAGTATTATAATTTTTCTAAAACCATTTATAACTAAATCAAAAATTAAATATTTAATAAATTCGAGATTATTTATTTTTAATAATGGCTTTGGAGTTTTTTTGGTAATATTTCCTAATCTTTTACCAAAACCTCCAGCAAGTATAGCTGCATGATCTATTCTCATTAAAATAAAAAAATTAGATTTTTTTTATATGATTTCATATATACACTCCTAATAAATATTAATGAAAACAGCAATTATAAGTGGATGTGATAATAATTATTTTGATCAATTCCTCAATCTATATAATTCACTGATTGATACTAATAGTCTAGATTATGCGGATTTATGTTTTGTAAATATATCTGTTGATAAAGATAATCTTAAAAAAATATCAGATAAAACAAAAAGAATTGTGGAACCTGGCTGGAATTTTAGTTTTTCATTTCCAACCAAAGAATGGAAAAAAATATTAACTATTAGACCATTCTTAAAAAATTATTTTCCAGGTTATGATAATTATATTTGGTTAGATGCAGATACTTGGGTTCAAGACAATAAGTTTATAAATGATTTTGCATCTGTCGCTGAAACTGGCAAAATGAGCATTATTCCTGAGTTGGATATAAATTATGAAGCAAGAAGAGAAAAATATTCTTTCAAAAAAATATTTTATAACATTTATCAACCAAACGGATGGTCATATAAAAATTTTAAAAGATATTTTGATAAAGAGTCATTTACAAAATTATTTCAAAAACCAATTTTAAATGCTGGTGTTTTTTCAATTCCTAAAGAAAGTATAATTTGGGATAAATGGGCAGGTGAATATAGGCAAATTGTAGAGAGCTCATCAAATGACTACTGTTTAAATATGGATCAAGCAAGTTTAAATAAGATCATATACAATAATTTGGATTTAGTTAATTTTTTTCATACAGAATATAATTATCTCGTAAAAAACTGTATGCCATTAATCAATAATGATGATCAATTTTGTTTAAAAGACTTTCCTAATAAAAAAATAGAAATATTACACTTAACAAGTATAAAATTTAACCAACTTTATGAATTAGAAACGATATATGGAAAAAAAATAAAAAGAAAATTATCTTATGAAAACAAATAGAACTGAAACTATATTGATTACTGGAGGATTTGGTTATATTGGAACATATTTAGTAAATTTACTTTTAAAAAATAATTACAAAGTAATTGTAGTTGATAATTTATGTAATGGAAAAAAATTTTTGAGGAAAAATTTATTTCATATAAAAAAAAATTTTTCCTCAAAAATAGTTTTAGATTATATCCAAAAAAAAAAAATTAAAAAAATTGTACATCTAGCAGCGTATATTGATGCTGAAGAGTCAGTCAAAAATCCAAAAAAATATTTTAAAAATAACGTAATCGAATTAAAAAAATTTCTAGAAAATATTAAAAATACAAATATTGAAAAATTTATATTAGCTTCATCTGCTGCAGTTTATGGAAATGGCTCAAAAAAAAAAATAGATGAAAATTTTTCAGTATCTCCAGTATCACCTTATGGTTTAACTAAACTTGAGGGTGAAAAATTAATAAATTATTATTCACAGAAATATTTTTTTAATGCCTATAGTCTCAGGTTTTTCAATATAGCAGGTGCAAAAACTAAAATTGGTTGTGGACCCTTTAATAGCTCATATAAACATATATTTAATATTCTATTAAGAAGTAGTAAATTTTATATCAATGGAGAGAATTACAATACCCCAGATGGTACTTGTATTAGAGATTATGTAAATGTTTCTGATATAAGTGAGATAATCTCTCGTATTTTAAAGAAAAAAGAAAAAAATATAAAACATTTTGTTCTTAACTGTGGCTCTGGAATAGGAACGTCTGTTAAATCTATAGTTAATTTATATAAAAAAAAAATAAATAATGATTTAATTGTTCACATTGGCAAGAAAAGAGTAGGCGATCCTGTTAGTATTATTGCCAATAATACAAAAATTAAGAAACTTACAAAAGTAGATTTTAAAAATAGCAAATTGAATAAGATTATTTTGGAATACAATGAGTGGAAAAACAGAAAATAATTTTAAAGAATTTTTAACTTTATTAATCTTAATTTTACTCAACATACCCATTTTAACTTTTAACGAAGATAAGTCACTAGGTAGTAAGTATGATAAAACTAATTATCTATTTATAATTCAAGAAAATTTATCAAATAAATTTGCTAATGATAAAGATGATATTAAAAATTGATATAATAAAAAATTAGCTTAATTTAATCGATATTAATGAACTTTTCTTATAAATTTTTAAAAAAAAATTTTTTAATTTATTTTTTTAACTTCTTATCTATTATTTTCACTTATATT
>JGI20159J14440_10001360_pt1 | contig 17518 bp, 16 predicted proteins | sample COG_09_FD_14440 | JGI IMG/M metagenome (IMG submission 14440) | reverse complement strand
CAGGGGGGGGGCGATCGTGAAGGCGTGGGATGCACTGAGTCAGCAGTTTGCCCGAGCCGGGAATGAAGTCACTCAAATTTCGAGAAGGTGCGATGGACTGGCAGAGGAGGAATGGATTAGTGGAGTTCGGCACTTACGGGTGGATGGTTACGATTCTGTCCAGAATCCAATTCTATTAAAACTTAAGGAGTTCTTCTATGTTTGGAGGGTAAAAAAAGTACTTCCATCTGCTGATATCTTAGTGACTCATGCATTCTGGGCTCCAATTCTGATCAATCAGAAAAAGTATGGAAAGATGTATGTGCATGTCGGCCGTTATCCCAAGGGCCAATTTAAGTTTTATACCAAAGCGGGTCGCTTCCAGGTTCCCACCAAGGCAATTGAAAAAGCGTTAAAAAATGAAATTCCCCACCGTGAGAGAAGTGTTTCTGTTCTTCCTTATCCGCTCGATTGGAAAGTGGACACAATGGATGATTTTTCCGAGCGTCCTCGAAATATTCTATATCTTGGTAGAATCCATGAGGAGAAAGGCGTTCTTGAACTCGTTAATGCTTTCAAGAATCTTTCCTTAGCTGATCGTAAGGGCTGGAAATTATTGATTCGTGGACCATGGCGAACGGAGCAAGGGGGTGGAGGGGAAAACTATTTATCTAAAGTAACCAATGCGATTCAAGACTGTGGTCCTCAAATTGAAATCCTGGAACCTACTTTTTCATCAGTGGAATTAAAAAAAGAATTAGAAAAAGCGAGGCTTTTTGTGTATCCTTCGCTTGCGGAAAAGGGAGAAACCTTTGGTCTCGCTGTCTTGGAAGCAATGAGTTGTGGATGTGTTCCCTTGGTCTCTTCATTGGAGTGTTTCCAGGATCTGGTCGAAGAAAACGAGAATGGGTACATTTTTGACCATCGATCGAAAGATTTAGTTCGTAGTCTTTCTATAACTCTCCTTAAGTCTATACAGGCAACCAATCAGAATATGGTTTTTTCTTCCCGTTGTTTAATAAAGGCGAAAGAGTTCGAATTAGATCGATTAGCACTCCAGTATATTGGAGATTTTAGTAATTTACTTTCAAAAAAAGATTCTTGATATTCATTTATAAATGCTTGGAGTCCAACTCAATTCATTCTATTATAAAATCATGAAAAATCCTTTACGACTTCTTCTGACCCTCGGGTTTATTGGAGTACTTACTTATGGAATCCACTTGTTCTCGCAGTCACAGGAAGTGGCAAAAGAAACAACGGTATCTGGAAAGAAAGTAACCTTACCAAGCGAGTTATTGGATACCGATGGAAATGAAGTATTATTAGATGAATTAAAAGGAAAGTATATTGGACTCTATTTTTCAGCGAGCTGGTGTGGTCCATGCCGTACATTCACTCCAAAATTAGTTCAATTTCGAGACCAGAACGAAGAAAATTTTGAGGTGGTTTTAGTAGGTTCAGATGGGAGTGCGAAAGCACAGGCAAATTACATGAAGAAGTATAAGATGCCTTGGCTTGCATTAAAAAATCAATCAGAGGAAGCTCGGGAACTTAGTCTTTCTCTCGATGTGGAGTATATTCCTTACCTGATCGTACTGGATCCAGATGGAAATGTTGTTACTACGAGTGGGAAGCAAGATATTTCTCGACTTGGTTCAGAGGCATTTTCCTCTTGGGTAAAGAAGAAATAACAAATTTTTACAGACGAACGGGAATTCCCGCTGCTTCCATCACTTTCTTAGTTTGGGGTATTGTACATTCCCCAAAGTGAAAAATACTCGCCACTAAAACGGCACTAGCCTTACCTTTTATGATTCCGTCTGCCATATGACTCGGATTTCCCACTCCACCAGATGCGATTACTGGGACTGGAACGGCATCACTAATTGTTCTGGTTAATTCCAAATCATATCCTGCTTTAGTTCCATCCTGGTCCATACTGGTAAGGAGAATTTCTCCTGCTCCTCGCTGAACTACTTCTTTTGCCCATTCTACTGCATCAAGGGGCGTAATTTTTCTTCCTCCATGTGTATAGACACTCCAAGTTTTAGAATCAGTATTTCTTTTGGCATCGATTGCCACCACAATACATTGATTGCCAAAAGTTTTGGAAGCTTCGTTAATAAGAGAGGGGTTGAGTATCGCTGCCGTATTCAGGCTTACTTTATCTGCGCCAGAAAGAAGCATGTCTCGAATATTAGTTACATTTCGAATGCCTCCCCCCACAGTTAAGGGCATAAAGCAGGTGGCTGCGGTTTTTTCGACCACATCTCGCATAGTATTTCGTTCATCACTGGAAGCAGTAATATCAAGGAAAACAAGTTCATCTGCCCCCTGTTCTTCGTAGGCTTGAGCAACTAGGACGGGGTCTCCAGCATCCCGTAATTCTTTGAACTTTATTCCTTTTACCACACGACCGTTGTCGACATCAAGACAGGGGATGACTCGGGCGGATAGCATAAATTAAGATAATCTTATTACGTGAATCGTCATGGATTGCGATTCAAAGTAAATTGAAATTATTCGTCTGCGAATGCAATGTCAGGCTGGTAAGAAAGTACCAACTTATATTGCTGGCCCGGACGCATAACTAGAGGGTGATCGCGTACCAGGTATTGTACATAATGGATATTTCCAGCATACCCTCTGTAATCTGGATCATCAGTAAGTGTTTCAAAGGAACCCCATGTTGCATGAAAATCATCCACTTCCACATTCGCACGAAGCCCTTCTGCACCTTGCCGAAGAGTAGTTCCGAGACGGTAAGTTGAGTGAGGAGAACCTATAACGAGTGCAAGCCTCATTTTATCCATGGTGACTTGATTTTTAACCTTGAATGAAAATTCGGACTGTACTCGGCCTTCACTAAAAGACCATTGTACCTGACAACTTCCGATGCCATAGGCAAAAGTTCCGTCTGTCTTAATGAGGTCGGGTTGATCAAATCGAAGATAAAATGATTTCTTGAGTCCAATTCCAGTCACGCAATTCTTACCGTAATAGGAGGGGATAATGACAGAGTCACCAAAAGTGAGTTCTGGCATCATGACAGGTAGGTATTTATTTACGGGCCAATCGAAAATGCCAGAGCAATGCGGGAAAGCCAAGTTGTCACTGGTCACATTTTCTCCTGGGCCTATCAATGGAAGCTGGTATTGAAGGCCGTTATTTTCATCTCTGAAAAGGAAGGCTCCGTGTTCTTTCTTGTGGGACTTATCGAAAATAACAAAACGTCCAGCCGTTTTGGAGCGGTTAGAGGGTGGCACTGCCAATGAGCCTCCAATCACTTTTGCCAACCGTGACCATTGGCAAAGATTTCGTGCGGCATCAAAGTTTGCCATCCTTGTGGTGTGATTAGGTACGGTGTTCCGCTCACTATCGCGTATAACAAGATCGCCTTTCTCTTGGTCTAAGTAAGTAACAAAGAAATATTGAAAAAGCCTGCGTAATGTATCTAAATAGAGAGGCATTTTTTCGGAACTAATCCACTGATCTCTCATGGATTGAAGGATCATACTGATCGAATGAATCTGCCCATAAGCACCGACCGACCGTCCATAGTTCCAACCTAATCCGTCTTGACGAACCATATCGGGAATCATTTTAAGATACTTCTCGGCAAAAGTTCTGAGTTTAGGAAGTTTTCTGTCCTTCAGGTGAACATTAGCATGTAGTTGAAGTGCCTGGCGGATAAAAATAAAAGAGAGCAAGCCGTACACATCGTATACGCCACCAGTTCCTTTTGTATTGTCGTCAAAAAAACCACTGGAACTACTACCTTCAATTCGTTCAACAAATCGGTCAATTACTTTACCGGTATCATCTTTTTTGGTAAGTCCAAAACTGAATCGAGCTACTGATTTAGCCACATTGAATGCTTGGTAATGATTCTCATGATCCGAGCGATCTAACAAGCATTGGTCTAATTGTTCTCTTGTTGGATCAAGCAAGCGTTCCCACACCGCATTTCTTTCTTTTGATGCCCCGAAGGAGAGAAGCCCAAGTGAAGCGTAGGCCATACCATTTTCATTGGCATCTTCATTGAAGGCCTGTTGAGTTACGCAACGTGCCGCTAAGTCATGAAGATCGAACTCACCAAGTTCCACCTCGCCAGTTGCACGGAAGAACTCTCCAATGGCAAGAGCGGCATGCCCGGGTTCATCTACCCGAGGTTCTTCGCCGGCTGCTGGTGTGACAGTACCGTCTTCGTTGATGTGCTGAAGGTTGTTGCCCAGAAGAGAACGGGCTAAATCCAAGCATTGATCGGAAAAATTGTGCATAAGGGGGCTTGAAAGGTAAAAAGAAGAAAGTCAGAAATTGTCGAAAAAATGGGGTTTTGTCAACGAGTTAAGGGGTTTGAATTAGGTCTAAAAATTCTTTGTTCGATTTTGTGGTGGTCATTCGATCGAGGAGGCTCTCTGCTGCGTCAATAATTTTCATTGGTGACATGGCACGACGAAGAAAAGATGTTTTTTCCAAAACCTTAGGATCGACTAACTCTTCCTCCTTGCGCGTACCCGAGGAAGCGAGGTTAATTGCTGGCCATAATCGAAGTTCTGCCACTTTTCGATCGAGTATAATTTCACAGTTTCCGGTCCCTTTAAATTCTTGAAAAATTAGTTCGTCCATTTTGGAACCCGTTTCAACTAATGCAGTTGCAATTATAGTAAGGGAACCGGCTTCTTCAGAATTTCTTGCTGCGGAGAAAATCTGACGAGGCTTTTCGAGTGCACGAACATCCAATCCTCCTGTCATTGTTCTGCCACTTTTACCAGATGCGGCGTTGTAAGCCCGGGAAAGTCGGGTAATTGAATCCAAGAGTAAGACAACATCCTTTTTACTCTCCACTAATCTTTTGGCACGTTCAATTGCGAGTTCTGCGATCCGAAGATGGCTTTTTACTTCTTCATCATTGGAGGAAGCGTACATCTCCGCTGGTACAGATCGGGAGAAGTCGGTGACCTCTTCGGGTCTTTCGTCTATTAGTAAAACCATTAAGTGACATTCGGGATGATTTTCCACCACTCCTTTTGCAATGTCGTGAAGTATGGTGGTTTTTCCGGCACGGGGTGGTGCTACAATTAGACTGCGCTGACCCTTGCCAATCGGGCAAAACAGGTCGATAACACGAGTGGTCATTGTTCCATCTTTAGTTTCTAAATTGATCTTTTCTTTTGGTTGGATCGTGGTGAGTTGATCGAAGCGAAACTGTTGCTTTCGGTCATTTAGACTCATGCCGTCCACCTTATGAATGAAACGTACTTTAGGGTTCGGGCGATTTTTATCCGGGATTGAATCGGCGGTTATGATTGAGCCCTTTTTTAATTTGAAACGTCGAATTAATTCTTTTGAAACAAAGGGATCCGTGGGAGTTGTTTTCCCACCTCTTTTAGGATCAAGAAGAACTCCAGTTTTATTTTCGTTTAGTTCAAGAATACCTTCCACTTCAAGGTAATTTTGACTAGTCTGTTCGTTTTCACTCATTTAAAATGATACAATTTTGAGGCAATGATTGCCTTAAGGAAATCCGAAAAATCGGAAAGGATTAAAAAACCAAATAAGAAATTCTTTGCGTAGGGATAGAAACCAAAGGAATTTTTATTTAAGTAATAATTACATAATTTCCTAATCTGTAAGTCAACCATGTAAAAATTGAAATCACAATATGGGTTTGTCCTTCTTCTTTTATCGTTTAATAAATGATCGTTACATGAATAAAACCTTTTATCTAACTACTGCCATTGATTACGCGAACGGTTCTCCGCACCTTGGACATGCGTATGAAAAAATTTTGGCGGACGTAATTATTCGAACTAAACAGTTAAATGGAGTGCGAACCCATTTTGTAACTGGACTGGATGAACATGGGCAAAAAGTGCAACAAGGCGCGGAGAGCGAGGGAATTTCTCCACAGGAAAGATGTGATCGAATTGCGGGGGAATTTAAAAATTTACTCGTTCAGTTAGATATCTCACATAATGACTATATTCGAACAACGGAGTCGCGTCACAAAAAAGTAGTTTCTAGCTTATTACAGGATTTATTCGATCGGGGAGAAATTTATCAGGCGGAGTATCAGGGCTTTTATTCAACCCGTGCAGAACAATTTCTTCAGGAAAAAGATAAGGTGGATGGAAAATGGCCTGAAATTTATGGAGAGGTCACAGAAATTACTGAAAGTAATTACTTTTTCAAACTGAGTAAATACCAAGATTGGTTGGTTGAGTATTTGAATAATAATGAGAGCTTCATAGTACCCAATTTTCGGCGTAGTCAAGTGCAGGAGTTTTTAAAAGAGCCCTTAAATGATCTATGTATTTCAAGGCCGAAAGAAAGGTTATCTTGGGGCATTCCTCTCCCTTTTGATGAAAATTATGTAACCTATGTTTGGTTCGATGCTTTAGTGAATTATGTAACTGCCGCAGGGTACGGGGAGGAAGGGTTTGCCAATTTATGGCCCGCTGATTTGCATGTTATCGGAAAAGATATTTTAGCACCTCCCCATGCGGTTTACTGGCCAATTATGCTGAAGGCATCAAACTTACCTTTGCCAAAGCAAATACTGGCTCATGGGTGGTGGATGAGTTCAGGCGAAAAAATGTCGAAGAGTACTGGAGAAGTTGTTGATCCATTAAGCTTAGTAGAGAAACGCGGCGTGGATGCCTTTCGTTATTTTGTGATGAGGGAAATGACTGTGGGGCAGGATGCCGACTTTTCATTGGAACGCTTCGAATCACGCTACAAAACTGATTTGGGGAATGACTTGGGGAATTTACTTAGTCGTTTATTTCACATGATCACCACTTACGAAAACAGCAAGGTTCCCCGGGTTATTCTTAATGAAGAATTTGAGCAAAAGCTCAGGCTCAACTTTGAGACTGCTAAACAAAACGCAATGGAACATTTTGATAGGTTCCAATTTAATCAAGGATTGGAGCAGATTTTTGTATTTATTCGTTCCATTAATAAGTACGCAGACGAAAGAACCCCATGGAAGCTGGCGAAGTCAGATTTAAAAGAAGACCAAGAGAAACTAAAAACTTGCTTAGGAGAAATGGTAGAATCTCTTCGATTAGCGATTCAGATGCTCGCCCCTGTTATGCCAGGTGTGCATAAAAAAGTGAATGAATTATTAGGCTTACCCGAGTGTGAAAATTGGGAAACAGATTTACACTGGGATTACAGACTGGAAGGACAGTCTTTAGGAGAAAAAACGATTTTATTTCCTCGAGATTAATTTAAGAAGCATTTTCTTTTTCTGCGGTGAGGAGAGTTACCTCTGTAAGTAAAACCCTAGTCTCATCTGCTTCGAGAATTTTAATGTGCATATTGTAAAGGGTTAGGCTTTCCCCCACCTCCGGAATTCTCCCCAATTCTTTGGTAATTAGTCCGCCAAAGCTGGATAGTTCCTCTTCCTCCACAACAGCTAATTCTTTGGGTAGTTCATGCACCGGACTTAATCCAGAAACTTTCCATTTTCCATTACCGGATGACTGAACTGTATTCTCTTCGGCATCAAATTCATCTTGAATTTCCCCCACCACTTCCTCGAGGATATCCTCAAGAGTTATCACTCCATCAATTCCGCCAAATTCATCTCTTACCAGGGCCATGTGAACTTTCCAACGCATCATTTTTCGTAGTGCTACGGGGAGTGGATCCTCGGTAGAAAGTATTGCGGGAGACTTACTTAAAGATCGTAAATCGATTGGCTTGCCTTCACTTAAGATTCGAAATGCATACTTAACATGGATAATACCGATGCATTGGTCTAAATCACCTTCACAGATTGGCAATCTAGTGTGACCACAATCTCGTGCAATTTGCAGGTTTTCTTCGATCGAGTCCTGGCAGTCTAATACCTGCACTTGATTCCGAGGAACGAGGACATCACGAACATGCAAATGTCCCATTTCTAAAGTGTTTCCCACGATTTCAAAAATCTCGGGATCAAGGGTGGAACTTTCTCTGCTTAAGGTTCGAATATGATCGGCCAGTTCACTCTTTTCATCCTTCACGACAATTTGAGGGTCGGACCATGATTTCATGACTTTCTCAATTTGTTTGAGTAAAAAGCTGAGAGGAAAACAAAGCAGTTTGATCAGAATCATAAAAGGCTTTCCCAGCTTTAAATGCAAAGATATGAACGCACTTGCTGCAATTGAATGGGAGGCAATGCCGGTCCACGCTCTTTCCCAAATAAATGCCAATCCAACTGAAATTAAAAAGTAAAAACCGAGCCTGATCGAAAAAGTATCCTCGCCGTGTCTTAAAAAAGAATAAAATGCAATCGTACCTAAAATTACTTGAAGGGCAGAGAGTAGGGCGGCTTCTAGTGGAAGGGTCTTTCGTGATTGGGAGCGGCGAGAAGAGAACTTAATAGTTTATTAGAATTTTTATTGTCGGGAACTGGGGAAATTCCAGCACGCACACGATCAATTAGTGCACGGTAGGTATTTACATTAAGTCCCCACAAGCTCAAAAGAAACCATGCGAAGAGAATAAAAAAGCGAAAATCGTACAGAAAAAGAGCTTCGTTCATTATCTAGCCTTAACCTAATTAAGCATTTGCTTTAAGGCAGTTAGGGCTTTTCTGTTCTCCTCTTCCGTCCCAATGGATATGCGGACAAATGAATTTAAACTTTCAGGCATTGGTCTTGTTATAATACCTTTTTCTTGTAGTGACTCAAAGGTGGCCTGTCCATCCCCAACCTTGACCAATAAAAAGTTAGCTTTACTGGGAACATATTCTAAATCCAAATTTTCCAAACCAGATGCCATTTGTTCGAGGCCGTCTGTGTTACGTTTTCGGCACTGAGTGACCCAATCTTTATCTTCAATTGCGGCGATTGCAGAAGCTTGCGCGATTGCGTTTACATTAAATGGCTGCCTTGCTTTTTGCAAAAGTTTTACCAATGTTTCACTTCCGTATCCATAGCCAATTCGAAGGCCCGCTAATCCATGAATTTTTGAAAAAGTGCGCATCGCCAAAATTTTCCTTCCTTCCTCTATCAATGGCCTTAAGTCAGGTGGATCCTCTAAATATTCTGTGTATGCTTCGTCCAGGCAAAAGATTACATGATCGGGAAGAGATTGAATAAAAGCAAAAATTTCTTCGGATGAATTCGCGGTACCTGTAGGGTTGTTTGGGCTGGGAAGAAATATTAGCTTGGTCTTGTCGGTAATAGCTTGGCGCATTTCATTGAGGTCGTGCACAAGGTTGGGCATGGCTATGGGAACCGGTTTCGCACCCATTAGTAATGCCATTAATTTATATACCACAAATGCGTGTTCTCCGACAATTACCTCGTCTCCCTCTTCCAGAAAAACATGACCCAGTAATTCGATAATTTCATTGGAACCATTCCCCAAAATAACTTGCTCGGACTGGAGTCCGAGATTCCTCGAAATCGCACTTCTCAATTCTGTACCACTACCTTCTGGGTAAAGGTGAATGTGGTTTAGCGCTTCTTTTCCAGCAGCGATCGCGTGTGGAGATGCTCCCCAGGGATTTTCATTGGAGGCAAGTTTGCAAATATCCTTTGGGTTTAACTTATACTCGCGTGCCACTTCCTCAATAGGCTTGCCGGGTTGATAAACGGGTTGTTCCAGAATGCGAGGATTCGCAAGTTGGGGTAAATTCATAGACTAAATCCTATTCAAACGAATCGATGGACTCAAGTAAAAGGAACGATAAACCTGTAGTTGTTTAAAGCCAATTTTTCTTATACTCTAGTTCTGTGAAAATTGCTGTTTTAGGGGCATCGGGTTTATTGGGATCTGCGGTTTGCAGGTCTGTAATTCATCGTGGATACTCTCTTTTGGCATATTCAAATCGTGAAACTATTTCCTTTTCAGATCAATACCACAGTAAGCAACTGCCATTTTCTGATGATAATCAACTCACCCGAGAGTTTTTTGATCAATGGCCGGATGCGGTGGTTAACTGTGCGGCGATTTCTTCCCCCGACACTGTCGATCAATCTCCTGAGTTGGCCCATTTAGTTAATGTAGAGGGTGCCTCCCGGCTTGCGAGTATCTCTGCCCATATTGGAGCCCGTTTCATTCATATTTCAACCGATATGGTTTTTGATGGTTCAACATCACCCTATCGTTCAACAGATATGCCTAACCCGCTTAGTGAATATGGTAGACAAAAACTTGAGTCAGAAAAACGGGTTTTATCGGTAACCGATGAAAATTTAGCGGTATTACGAATTACTTTACTCAATGGAAATAGTCCATTAGGCAGAAGAAGTCAGCATGAGAAAATTCTTCGCGCCCTGATGTCGGGTAAAAAATTAACCCTTTTCGACGATGAAATCCGACAACCATGTTCTGTGGAAAATCTTTCTGATGTAATAGTCGAACTTATCGAGAGACCAAACTTGAATGGTCTTTTTCATTGGGCAGGAAATGAAGAAATATCTCGTTATGAATTGGGGATTCGAATATTAAAACGATTTGGAATAAATCCCGAAAATATTATTAGGGGAAGTATAAAAAATCCCGAAAATCAAGGGCAACGCCCACAGCATTTGTCCTTTATTTTGGAACCCCTGGCATCCAAGGTTCGAAGCGTGCCCTTATCAATTGAGGAACAATTAAAAGAACTTCAAATCCCAAAGGATCTGTATACATGGTATCGAAAATTTGCAGATAGTCCTAATTGTTACATCCCCCGATTTTAGTTTTTATGTCTCTTATTATTTACCCATACATAGAAGAATCTGGCCCTGAAAATATGGCAAGTGACTTCTATTTATTTCAGCAAACTATTCAAAGTGATCCAATCTTTAGACATTATGGGTGGCATCAAAATGAAGTCACTTTTGGGTATGGTCAAAAGTGGACATGGGTAAGTAAACAGGAAGTAATTAAGTCCAGGGAAATTACCAGAAGACCGACCGGCGGGGGAATTGTATCCCATGGTAATGATTGGACATACATGTTTATTCTGCCACAGGGTCACATGTCTTTTTCAATTCCCTCACTTGATCTGTATGAAACGATACATAGCTCGATTGGCAAGGTGTTACTCAATTTAGGACATGAGACTAGCTTGAAGCCTTGCCCGCAAACTGGTGAGAAAAAAGCTGGCATACCGGGGAATTGTTTTCTAGAACCAGTCGGACGTGACCTGATGTCAAAAAACGGAAACAAAAAACTTGCCGGTGCCGCGATGAAAAGAACCAAAAAGGGAATTTTGATACAAGGCACAATTGATCTTTCAGGATTTCTGAATTTGGACTTAAAACAATTTGGAACCTCGTTTATTAACGAAATGGAAGACCTTGTTTGTGAAGGTGTAAAAGAGACGGAGTGGCCTGACAGTTTTATAACAGGACGAAGTCCATATGTGGAACAATTCTCCTCTATTTCGTGGAGAGAACAAAGAAAATATCCTTAACGGATAAAGGTAACAATATTTTCTACATGTCTGGTTTGTGGAAAAAGGTCAAATGGTTGAACATCGGTAATGTTGTATCCACCCTCTACTAATATTTTAGCATCCCGAGCTTGCGTGGCCGGATCGCAAGAAACATAAATTATTTTCTTTGGTTTGAATGCGAGTGTTTGTTGCAAGAAATCTTCGTCACATCCCCTCCTCGGGGGATCAATCACCAAGGAAAAATCTTCATCATGGCTTTCTAATTCATCAAAAATTGTGGATGCAGTACCGAGGAAAAAGTCTGCATTTTCAATTCGATTAATTGAAGCGTTTGCTCGTGCCCATTCAAAACCTTCACGGCTTATTTCGATTCCGATTACTTTTTCAAAATGCTTTGCCGCTGAGAGACTGAACAGACCACCCCCACAATATGCATCTACTAATAGACTGGAACTACCGACCTTTGCCTGTCCGACAACATAGTCAACAAGTGTGGGCAGGATAAACGGATTATTTTGAAAAAATTCTCCTGCTTTAAATTGAAAAATGAGGTCTCCCACTTTTTCGGTCACTACTTCTTTCGGGTTTGTGACCACCCCTTCCAGCGTGTCTCGAAGTAAGAGGGTTCCCCCTTTATTCTTTTTTGTGTGAAGGGGTAGTTCTTCGCGGGCACGCGGGAGTTCCTGGTTAATCTTATCGGTGGCAATGGGGCATTGGGGGACATCGATAATTACTTTTCGCGAACCATATCTTAGAAAACCAATCTTTCTAGGATCGGATGATCTTGCTTTTTCATAATGGGGGGTAAGCTTTGAGCGATAACCATATTGCTTAGGGGAAGGGATGACTGGAAGCACTTCAATTTGTAATCCACTGATTCGTTCAAAATTATCAATTACCTGATTCCTTTTCCATTCAAGTTGGGTTGAATATTGAACCGATTGATATTGGCAACCACCACAGGATCCAAAAAGCGTGCATTGTGGATCCACTCGATCGGGAGACTTTTCAATTACTTGAATACAATCTGCTTCTGAATAATTCTTATGATTCCGAAAAATTCGAACTTTTACCCGTTCACCGGGTAAAACAAATGCGATTTGAACTACCCATCCATTGTCTCTTGCAATGCCAAAACCCAGGTTGGTTACATTTTCCACATCAAGAGTTAACTCATGATGATAAGGGTAGGGGTGTTCGTTAAAACCTTTTGGTGGTGTATTCATGTCATGAAGTTTCGTAACGGGCTCGCCCTCTTCATGCAAAACCCTTTTTTTAAAGTGATGTCAGACATAATCTTCAGTTTAAGTAATTCCAAGGTTAAGGAATTGATCAAATTACGGGAATCCGCGAGGCGAAGAAGGGAGCAGAACCATTTTGTGATCGAAGGTTACCCCGATTTGAAATGTATTTTTGAAGCCGGACGAAAGGTGGAGGAAATATTTTTCTGTTGGGATTTAATTAAAAAAGCTAGATTAGAGAATGAATTCGAAGAATTTGAAAAGACTGGACTTTTATTTACGGAGCTCAGTAAGGAGGCATTTACAAAAGCATCTTATCGAAAAAATTCGGATGGATTTATATCAGTTGCCCATTCCTGGCCTTTACTACTGGAAAACAGTATTGGTGAAAAAACTCAGATTTGTATTGTATTGGATGAAATAGAAAAACCTGGCAATTTAGGGGCGATTATTCGAACGGCAGAAGCTTTCGGGGTAAAGTCGATATTATTGTCTGATGCCGTGATTGACTGTTTTAACCCTAACGTAATTCGTTCGTCGAGGGGTTTGATGTCAGGTGTTAATATTGGAATGGGAAGCAAAGAAGAAATTCACGATTTTTTGCAGAACAAAAAATTTATGCTGGTTGGAACGAGTGGGGTGTTCAAAATCCTTATTGGGAACAGGAGATTACTTCCAAAACGGCCTTTGTATTTGGAAGTGAAAAACACGGGCTAGGAAATTTTTGGTTAGATCAACTGAACTGTACGGTTAATATTCCAATGAAAGGAAATGCCGACTCTCTTAATCTTCATGCAAGTGTGGCCTGTATTCTTGCTGAAAGTAACCGTAGAGAACTAAGTTAAATTGATTTAAGCCAGGGAATCGAATCCTCCAAGGCTTGTTTCATATTTTTGATAGGATAATATCCCAAATCAATTTGGGCCGATTGTGCGGAAAACCAATGGTCATGCGCAAGTTGACAAGCAACGAAACGAGTCATTGGTGGTTCTTTTTTGATCAGTAATAACTTGAAAGTACTTTCCAGTGTGGCACCTAAAAGAAACGCATTTCGAAAGCTCAATTTTTGGGTAAGTGGTGGCAGGTTAATTAACTGAAATAATTCGTTTAGCCATTTCCATAATTGTATTGGTTCGTCCTGGCCTATGAAATACGGCTTTCCACCCAGGTTGCTATTTTTTTGCATCGCGACCATTGCACAAACATGAGCGTGAGTTACATTATCGATATGAGTTAAATCGACTTGGTTTTCACCTGAACCGATAATTCTTAATTTTCCTTCTCTGTGGCGAGAGATAACGCGAGGTAATAGGTGGGGGTCCTTTTTTCCCCATACTAAATGGGGTCGAAGTGCCAAAGTTTGAAAACGGCCAGGTTCATTTGCACGAAGTACTTTCTGCTCCGCAATGGATTTAGTTTTTGCATAGGCAGAAAGACTGGAATTTCCATACTGAAGCGATTCGTCGCCATTGTTAATTGAGTTTCCTGAAAATACAACACTGGGCGTGCTCGTGTAAATCAATCGAGGGATATTAGATAACTGACAGGCGGCGACTATATTTTCAGTTGCTCGAACATTTGCATCATAAAATTCAGAGTACTTTCCCCAAACCCCAGCCTTGGCTGCAACATGAAAAAAGACATCTGTTTTACTGAGAAGAGATTGGGGCAATGCTTCTTGAGTAAGATCGAATGTATGGTGAAAGGAATAACCCTCAAGGTCGTTAGATGGTAAAGGGTGCCTCGAAATAGTATGCACTTCGTGACCATCTGTGCGCAATTTATGAGTAAGAGAAGAGCCAAGAAACCCGGTTCCTCCTGTAATAATAATTTTCATTATTATGAATACTTTGACGGGTTCTTTCGCACCAAGCGGGTCCATTTTTTCGCCAGAGATAGCCGGTGAATTTTTGCATTGTGCCGAGAATCCACAGGAAGCGATTTTTCAAATACGATATAAGGAAAAGAAAACGAAGGCAGGTGAATCTTCAATGTGGAAAAAACCTGTTTTTTTAAAGCGGCCAAATCTGTTTGTTTTATATGGGGGTAAGGCTCTACCACCAAGCATGGTTGCTTGACCGGGTTTTCACCAATTCCGATTAGTGCAGATTTGGATATTTCCTTTATTCCATTTATTAAAGGTTCGCATCGCTCGGTTTCTAATGGGCCATCTTGGGTAATAATTCTCTCAACTTTTCGTCCAAGAAACCGAAGGAATCCCTCCGAGTCAAAATAGCCTAGATCGCCCATCCTATGATAATTTAGTTGCCCGTCATGAAATTTCGAATCCACTGTGGCACCGGGCATCCTAAAATACTCCTGACTTACTACAGGTCCGGAAACACAAATTTCACCTACCTCACCTTGGGGTAGTTCTTGGGGACAATTGAGTCCTGATTCAAAGGGAGAAAAGCTAATGGGTGCGATGCGCACTGTATTTCCTTGAAGTGGTCGACCTAGGCATGAACCCTGTCCCAAGGGAAATATCTCGGGATAGCTTGTTAACCTCAATATGATAAGCGGCAGAAATAGGAAGTGCTTCGGTTGCTCCATACGGAAGAATTACTTTTCCATTTGGAATTACTTTGGAAAGATCGTGCACTAGGGAGGGATGTGCTGGTGCACCGGCCAGTAAAAACCGTTTAATTTTGGGGAGCTTAATTTTTTGTGAAGAACAAGAGGCGACAATTTTTTCCCCAATAATGGGGGATGTGAACGCAGTGGTTATTTCAAACTCCTGAATGGATCGGGTGAGTTTTTTGGGGTCTGCAGTGCTGGGCTTTCTAGGATTCATATCTGGAATTACAGAAGTAACTCCCAGGGCAGGATTAAAAAGGGCAAAGATCGGAAGAGTTGCTAAATCTTTTTCTCCTTTTTCAATCCCGAAATCATTTTGTAGGTGATTAATTTGCGCCTCAAAAACTTGGTGGGAATAGCACACCCCCTTGGGAGTACCAGTGGATCCAGAAGTAAATACGATTGCGGCCAAGTCTTGGGGTAGGGTGGTGGCTGGTAGTGTCGTGTGGTTACTTTTCCCCTTTTTAATTTCCTTCGAAAAATGATTGGATTGAATCAACACCTTTTTCTCGATTGAACGAAATGGACGGGGTATGAATTTGCTCAATACATGGATCAATGAAATTCCAATTAATGCGCTGGGTTTGGTATTTTTAATACACTTGAGAAATGCCCTTAAGCCCATACCGGGATCAATAATTATGGGAACTGCCCCTAGGTAAAAGAGTGCGAAGGCAATAAGAATTAATTGATAGCCCGGTTTCACCGCCAGCAGCACATGATCATTTTTAGAAATGCCTTTGGCTTTTAAAAAGTCCGCACAGATCTGAACTTCCCGATAGAGTTCTTTAAACGAACGTGGTTCGAAAAAACCACTTCTTGCTGAAACGATTGCTAATTGGTCTGGGGCAAGAACAGATGCATTGGCCAAGTGAGTGGCAATATTATCATCTTTTCCTGATCCGACCACCGACTATTTTTGTTCCGCGAGCCATCTTTCCACATCAATGGCAGCCTGACAGCCCATTCCCGCTGCAGTAATTGCCTGTCGGTACACATGATCGGCACAATCCCCTGCCACATAAACTCCGGGGATTTGAGTTTGCACCTGACTACCTTGGTCAGGAATTAGATAACCGTTTGAATCAAGGGGCAATATATCCTTAAATGGTTGCGTATTGGGAACATGTCCAATGGCGATAAATACGCCTTTGCAGGAAATTTCAGAAAGTTCGTTCGTTTTGAGATTTTCAACCGTGATGGCTCTTGTTTTCCCAGCTTCATCAGGTAGAATTTCTTGGATCCCAGAATCCCAAACAACCTCAATTTTTTCATGGGCCAGGGTTCTTTCTGCCATTATTTGTGAAGCACGTAGTTCATCTCTCCTGTGCACAAGAGTTACCTTGGAGCAAAAGCGGGTTAAAAAGAGAGCTTCTTCGCATGCAGAATCTCCACCTCCGACAACAATGACATCCATGTTTCGATAAAAAGCACCATCACAGGTTGCACAAGTGGTTACCCCTTTTCCTCCGTACATTTCTTTTTCACCTGGAATGCCCAAAAGCCTTGGAGCGCACCGGTTGCTATAATAACGGCTTTAGATTCAAATTTTTTATTTCCAGAAAAGAGAATTTTTGTGTCTCCGCTAAAGTCGACTTTATCAATAAAGGCATTTTCAACTCTCGCTCCAAACCGGGTCGCCTGTTTTCGTAATTGATCCATCAGTGAATATCCGTCCACTCCCTCGGGAAACCCGGGAAAGTTTTCGACTTCTGAAGTAGTGGTAAGTTGACCACCAGGCTGCCTACCTTCGAGAATCAGTGGATTTAAGTTTGCCCGGGCAGTATATATTCCTGCAGTGAATCCTGCACAGCCAGTTCCAAGAATGATTATGTTTTCCATATAAAGTATATTAAATAGTAGCTATTTTGTGGTAACAAAGAAGAAAGAAATTATAGTGTGAGAGATGATAGGTTTTTTGAATGGGTCGAGTATATGAATTGGTTTGATAGTCACTGTCACCTTAAAGGTTTTAAGAATAAGGGTAATTTAGAAGAAATTCTTAGGCGAGCCGAGGAAAATGGAGTTTCCCGAATGACTGCGGTTGGAACATCAAATGACGATTGGGAAATTTATAAGAATTTATCGGAGCAATATCGAGACAAAATCTTTTATTCTGTTGGATTACATCCCTGTTATGTAAATGAAGGTTATGAGAGTGTGATAGAAAAAATAGAATTTTATTTAGGTTCTGGGTCTCCACCGGTTGCTCTTGGGGAGATCGGTTTAGATTATTTTCACCTCCCCAAGAATCATAATGAAGCACTCTCGATTATAAAAAATCAAAAAATTGCTTTTCTGGAACAACTCAAAATTGCTGCCCAGT
>JGI20159J14440_10001354_pt1 | contig 17574 bp, 15 predicted proteins | sample COG_09_FD_14440 | JGI IMG/M metagenome (IMG submission 14440) | reverse complement strand
TCCTCCATAGGTAATTTAGTTTCAAAAAAATTAGACCTTCCATTTATTGATATTGATGATTTGATTGTTAAAAATGCTGGAATGAATATTTCAGACATATTTGAGAAAAAAGGTGAAAAATATTTCAGAGATCTGGAGGAAAAAATAACCCTCAAATGTTTAAAAAAAGTTAGAAATGTTGTTTCTCTTGGCGGTGGTGGGTTTATTAATAATAAAATTAGAAAAGAAGTTCTTACTAATCATTTTTCATTTTGGTTGAATTGGGATGAATCAATTTTAATTAAAAGAGTGAAAAATAGTAAAAAAAGGCCTCTTGCATTCAGGTCGACAGATCAAGAAATAAAGTCAATAATTAAAAGTAGATCAAAAATATATTCACATGCAAAATTTAAAATAAACTGTAATAAGTTTACAAAAACTGAAATAGTAAAGAAAATTATAGAAATTTATGAGCTTAATTAAAATACAAGTAAAAACTAGAGATAAAAAATACCCAATTTTTATAGGAAACAATATTATAAATAAGATTACGTTCATTCTAAAAGAAAATTCGATTAATTTTAATCAATGTCTTGTTATTGTGGACAAGAATGTACCCAAAAAACTTATTAGTAAAGTTTTAAACTCTTTACCTAAAAAAACAATATCTCTTCACTATTTTGATTCTAGTGAAAAAAATAAGAATCAAAAAAGTGTTGAAAATATTTTATCTATTTTACTGAGTAAAAATTTTAACAGAAATGATTGTGTAATTTCTGTTGGGGGAGGTATTACTGGAGATGTATCTGGCTTTGCGTCGAGTATATTTAAAAGAGGATTAAAGTTTGTCAATATACCTACTACTTTGTTGTCTCAGGTAGATTCTTCAATTGGAGGTAAAACAGGAATAAATAGCAAATATGGTAAAAATTTGATTGGTGCATTTTATCAACCTAGTTTAGTTATTTCTGATATTGTTTTTTTGAAATCCCTACCCAAAAGAGAAATTATATGTGGCTATGGAGAAATATTAAAGCATGCAATAATTGCTGATAAAAAATTTTTTTCTTTTTTAGATATAAATGGCTCTCAAATTTTAAATCTTAAAAGCCCTTTAATAGAAAAAGCAATTTTTAAAAGTTGCTACATTAAAAAGAAAATTGTTGAAGCTGATGAAAAAGAAATAAGCATAAGAAAAATTTTAAATTTTGGGCATACATTTGCTCATGCTTATGAAGCAACACTGGGGTATTCAAAAAAACTTAACCATGGAGAGGCTGTAATACTTGGAATTAAAACTGCAGCAAAGTTTAGTTTATTAAATAAGATTCTAAATATTAATGAATTTAACTTGATTGAAGATCATTTAAATAAATTAAAACTTCCAAAAAATATCAATAAATTCTTTTCTATAAAAGATTTAAATAAAATTTTGTCTTTTATGAAAAAAGATAAAAAAAATAATACAAATAAGATTAATTTAGTACTTCTTAAAAAGATAGGTTCTCCAGTATATAAACTACAATTTGACTCAAAAAAAATTAACCTCTTTCTAAAAAAAGAATTAATTAATTAGTATTTGAATTGAGTGAATATATTGTTTTAATTCCAAATCTAATATACTATAAATTTTCTTAGTTGAGTCTAACTTGCTTGTTTTAGTAAGTTCATCTGAATTTATTATTATTTTTAAATGAAATTTTCCTTCTTGTTGGCCCTTGTGGTTTTTGTGTAAAAAACTTTTATCCTCAATCTTAAGATCTTGAATAATAATTTTTGCCTCAAGCTTATTTTTAACAATTGCAATTAATTTATTTATATTCATAAGTATTATTTTAATATTATATAACATGAAAAATATTTGTGACTGGAATAATTGCTCTAAAATTGGTGAATATAAGGCACCGATTGAAAAAGATAATAGTAAAAGCTACAGACTACTTTGTTTGGTTCACGTTAAAGAATTTAACAAAAATTGGAATTATTTTAAAGGAATGGATGATGAACAAGTATTTGATTTTTTAAAATCAGATATGACTTGGCACAAGCCTACTCAAAGTTTTAGTTCCTCTGATAATTTTTTTAAAGTTTTATGGAATAACACTTTAAAAAATGAGTTTGATAAAACTAAGCTTAGAGGTGAATACAACCATATGAATCAATTCAAATTTGATGCTAATGATATTAAAGCTTTTAGTATTTTAGGTGTTTCAGTTGGTTTAAAATGGGAACAAATACAAGACAAATTCAAAACTCTTGTCAAAAAATTTCACCCTGATATTAATTTGGGTAATAAAGAATATGAAGAAAAACTTAAATTAATTACTTTAGCTTACACTCAGTTAAAGAACACTTATAGGAAAAAAATTGACACCTAATTTAAATATACAACCTGACATTAAAATATCTTTAAAGCAAAGTTTTGGAATTGACTCAGACATGGAGGTTGGCGCATTCTCAAAAAAAAGTGAATATGTTCCAGAAATAGATAAAAATTATAAATTTGATAGAGACACTACACTTGCAATCATATCTGGATTTGCTTTTAATAAGAGAGTTTTAGTTCAAGGATATCATGGAACTGGTAAATCAACACATATAGAGCAAATTGCTGCAAGATTAAACTGGCCATGTATTAGAGTAAACCTGGATAGCCATGTAAGCCGAATTGATCTTATTGGCAAGGACGCAATAGTTGTAAAAGATGGGAAACAAGTTACAGAGTTTAAAGAAGGTATTTTGCCTTGGTCTATTCAAAATCCTGTTGCACTTGTATTTGATGAATATGATGCTGGAAGACCTGATGTGATGTTTGTTATTCAAAGAGTATTAGAAGCTGAAGGAAATTTTACTCTTTTAGATAAAAATAAAGTTATAAAACAAAATAAATTTTTTAGATTATTTGCAACCTCTAATACGGTTGGATTAGGCGACACAACAGGACTATATCATGGCACACAGCAAATAAACCAGGGACAAATGGATAGATGGAATATTGTTACATCCTTAAACTATTTAAGCCTAGATAGAGAAATGGAAATTGTTTTAGCAAAAAATAAAAATTTAAATAACCCTAAAGGCAAAGAAAAAGTATCCAATATGATTAAAGTAGCCTCTTTAACGAGAAAAGGATTTATAGCAGGGGATATTTCAACAGTTATGAGTCCCCGAACTGTATTACACTGGGCAGAAAATGCAGAAATCTTTAAAGATACTGGTTATGCGTTTAGAGTTACATTCTTAAACAAATGTGATGATATAGAAAAAAATACTATAGCTGAATATTATCAAAGATGTTTTGGTGACGAATTACCAGAGTCGATGATAAACATTCAGATTTAAATGAGCAATAAAGAAGATAATTTTAAAGAACAATTTAAACAAGCTCTAGTCTCTACTGCTAAAGTAATTTCTGAAGATTATAAATTAGATATAAAAAAAATTGATAAAGATTTAAAATCAAAAAAAATAGATTTTTTTGATGTAACAAATTTATCAAATAAAAATGATTTTATCAGATTAAGAGCAGAAACAGATTCAGGTGCACTTAAAAAGAAATTTTCAAATAAAGCAATATTTAATAAAAACTTGCCTAACAATCCCTCTTGTAAATCTCTATACAGTATTGCAGAAAAAATTAGATATGAAGTTTTAGGTGGAAAAATGCTTAAAGGTGTTGGAAAAAATTTAAATGAAAATTACATTCAAAAAATAGCTTCAACTTATAAGGATCAATTAAAAAACAAAGAAGATGTTCCTGTAACAGAAGCTTTTGAATTTTATATGTTAAAAAAATTTTTTAATTTACAACTTAATACAGTGTCCTCAAAAATGTTAAGCTTTTGGGAAAAAGATTTTAACTCATCTATTGATAAGCATTTGGATTTTTTAAATACAAACTTAGAAGATCAAGATAGTTATGGTTTAAAATTTGCAGAAATTCTTGAAAATATGGATATTTTTAATTCAAATAATGATGAAAAAAATGAGGATGATAATGATAAAAATAATGAGCAAGAGAACAAATCAGAAAACAATGATGATAATCAATCAGATAGTAAAGAGGATGAAAATAGGCAAGATGAAACTCAAACAAGTCTAGATGCAGGTTTTGATTTGAATGATCAGCAAATGGATGAACAGCTGGAGGACTCAGAATCTCTTAAAGATAGTAAAGAAAATGTAATGCAAAAAACTAACTTAGATAATACTGATCAAGAATATAAGATTTTTACGACAGATTTTGATGAAATTGCAAAAGCTGAAACCTTAGAAGATATAAAAGAAATACAGAAATTAAGAAAAAATTTAGATCAACAGCTTATTGGTTTCCAAGACCTAATAACTAAACTTGCAAATAAGTTACAAAGACAGTTACTCGCAAAACAAAATAGAGCTTGGGAATTTGATTTAGAAGAAGGTTTATTAGACAGTTCTAAACTAACTAGGATCATAATGGACCCTTATAATTCGCTGTCCTTCATGAAAGAAAAGGATCTTGATTTTAAAGATACTATAGTAACTTTATTAATTGATAATTCAGGATCGATGCGTGGTCGTCCCATAACAATCGCAGCACTTTGTGCGGATATCTTGTCTAGAACTCTAGAAAGATGTTCAGTAAAAGTTGAAGTATTAGGTTTTACTACCAAAAACTGGAAAGGGGGAAAAAGTAGAGAAGCTTGGAATAAAAATGATAAGCCAAAGAGTCCTGGAAGGCTTAATGACCTAAGACACATAATATATAAAGGGGCAGATACTCACTGGAGACAAGCTAAAAATAATATAGGTTTAATGCTTAAAGAGGGCTTATTAAAAGAAAATATAGATGGAGAGGCTATTTCTTGGGCTTACAACAGAATCAAAAAAAGAAAAGAAGAGAGAAAAATTTTAATGGTAATTTCAGATGGTGCACCAGTAGACGACTCCACTCTATCAGTTAATTCAGGAGATTTTTTAGAAAAACATTTAAAAAAAATGGTTAAATTTATAGAAACTAAAAGTGATGTTGAAATTTTAGCCATTGGTATTGGTCATGATGTTTCTAGGTACTACGATAAAGCTATTAAGATAACAGATGTAAATGAACTAGGAGATGTAATGATTTCCCAACTAAGTGGACTATTTGATAATAAAAAAAAATTACACTAAAGATTTAAAAGATCTTTATTCTTCCATTTAATATTAACTTCTGCACCACCTCTGGTTTTAGAATTTTTACATAAAATATTTGCATAATTTTTTTCAAGCAGAGTTTTACCTATAAAAATACCTAAGCCTAATCCTGATTTTGATTTTACAGATGATTTATATGATTTAATGTAGGGTTCACCAATATTTCTTAATACATCCTTGGGATACCCTTCACCATCATCTTCGATAATAATTTCTGTAATATTATTGTCACTTTTTATATTTATAAAAACTTTACTTTTTGAAAATTTATTTGCATTCCCAATAAAATTTCTTAATCCATAAACTATTTCAATTGATTTATTAATATTCAATGAATTAGAATATTGATCAAAGTTTATAATAAAATTTTTTTTACTTGTTTCCTTAAAAGACTTTACAATTTCATCTATGTAATCAACCATAGTTAAATCTCTATCAATAAAATCATCCTCTACAATAGGATTTAATGTTAGCGTTTTTAATATTTCACCACATCTTTCTATTTGGCTCATCAAAAGATCTACATCTTTTTTAACTTCATCGTTATCTTTAAATTGTTTTAATAAATCTGAAGATATAATCTTGATTGTAGAAAATGGAGTGCCCAATGAATGAGCAGCAGCAGCAGCTTGGCCACCAAGTGATAAAAGCTCATGTTCTTTGGACATAATTTCTTCCATTTTGTTTAGAGCTTCTTTCCGAATTCTAGATTCTTTTCCAAAACTTAAAGCAAAATAATTTAAAAAAATTAAAGCAATAATTAATGAGATGGGCATTGAATAATAATAATAACTATCAACATGAAAATGTTCGCTTACTGGGGAAGGAAGTGGTTGATTAAAAAAAGTAATAAAAATAATTATTAAAATAGTTATACCAACTAATAAAATATTACTTCTAATGCCTAAGTATAAAGATGAAAAAATACTTGGAATTATTAAAAAGATTGCAAAAGGATTTGCAATTCCTCCAGTTAAATAAATTAAGCAACTTAGCTGAAAAATATCAATTAATAAAAAAAGAAATCCCGTTTTATCTGATAGTTGTGTATTCTTATTGATATAAATTAAATACAAATTGCTTAGTAAGCCAATTAAAATTGTTAAATTTTCTAAAACTAAATCAAAATCAAAATCAAAAATAAAATAAATTACATTTATAGTTATAAATTGACCAATAATAGCAATCCATCTAAGGTTAATGTATGTTGATTTTTTAAGTGAAAAATATTTTGAAGTTTCGAAAAACTTCATTATTAGATGTCTAAATTTTGAACATTAATTGCATTAGAGACAATAAAATCTTTTCTTAAAGCAACATCATTACCCATCAAAGTATGTATAAGATTCTGGTCTTTTTTTAAATCTTTCGAGTATTGAACTTTTAATAAATTTCTTGTTTCAGGATCTAAAGTGGTGCTCCATAATTCTTCTGGATTCATTTCTCCTAACCCCTTAAACCTTTGAATACTCATTCTAGACTTTTCTTCATCATAGGCTTTAGTAAATTCCTTGGTTCCTTTTTTAATTTTTTGTAATTCTTTATTATTTTTTAAAATATAATTTTCTAATTCACTTTCATCTTTTATATAAATTCCTTTTGTACCTTTATTAATTTTAAATAATGGTGGTTGGGCGAGATAGACATGTCCATTTTCAATTAATTTATTAAATGGTTTATTGTTAAAAAATGTTAACAATAAAGCTCTAATATGTGATCCATCAACATCAGCATCAGTCATGATAATAATTTTTCCATACCTTAAGTCTTTAAGATCTATTTCTTCAGTCTTTGGATCAAGACCAAGAGCATTAATTAAAGTGACAACTTCATTTGATGACATCATTTTAGCTAAAGATTTTGTTCTATGTTCACTGCCATCTCTATTGCTATTTTTTTTAAGAGTGATTTCTTCTACATAAGTATTAAGAATCTTTCCCCTTAAAGGTAGGACTGCTTGATTTGATCTGTTTCTTCCTTGTTTTGCTGAACCTCCGGCAGAGTCTCCCTCTACTATAAATAATTCTGTTCCTTCTTGTTTTCCTATTTGGCAATCAGCTAATTTTCCAGGTAAACCACTTAATTCTAAAGCACCTTTTCTTCTTACGTTCTCTCTAGCTTTTCTTGCAACATCTCTTGCTAGTGCTGCTTGCATTACTTTTGCTAAAATTATTTTAGAAGTAGTTGGATTTTGATCAAACCATATTGATAATTTTTCGCTAACAATGCTTTCTACAATCATTCTCACCTCAGAAGAAACTAGCTTATCTTTTGTTTGAGAAGAAAATTTCGGATCAGGTATTTTTGCTGAAATAACACAAGTAAGACCCTCTTTTATATCATCACCCGATATTGTTAATTTATTTTTTTTTAATAAATTGTGTTCTACTGCATATTTATTTATTACTCTCGTTAATGCACTTCTAAATCCTAGTAAATGAGTGCCACCATCCTTTTGGTAAATATTATTTGTATAAGGATAAATATCTTCACCGTAACTTGCATTCCATTTTAAAGAACATTCAATTTCAATTTTATTTTTTTTACCTTCAATATAAATCGGTTTTTTAAATAAATCATTTCCTGCTTTATTTATAAGTTTTTCTCTTTTTTCATCTAAGAAATCAACAAACTCTAAAACACCTCCATCAAATTTAAATATTATTATTTTTTCTTTTTTTTGATTTAAATCATTAATTGTTATCTTTATTCCTTTGTTTAAGAACGCTAGTTCACGCATCCTTTTAATAATTATATTTGGAGTAAATTTTATTGAAGAAAATATTTCTTTTGATGGTAAAAATGTTATTTGTGTCCCAGTTTCTTTTGATTTTCCTATAACTTTCAGTGGTGCTTTTGAAGCTCCGTCTTTAAATTCTATAAAATATCTATTTCCATCTCTATCTATTTCTAGTTTTAACTTTTCTGATAATGCATTTACTACTGAGACTCCTACTCCATGTAATCCACCAGACACTTTATATGAATCGTGATCAAACTTGCCTCCAGCATGAAGTTGGGTCATAATAACTTCTGCAGCAGACATTTTTTCACCCTTGTGCATATCAACGGGTATTCCCCTACCATCATCTCTTACAGTAATAGTTCCATCAGAATTTATTTTAACTTCTATGTTTTTACAGTGTCCTGCTAAAGCTTCATCAATTGAATTATCTACAACCTCATAAACCATATGGTGTAAACCAGTACCATCATCAGTATCACCAATATACATCCCAGGTCTTTTTCTAACTGCTTCAAGACCTTTTAAAACTTTGATGGAGTCTGCTTGATATGTAGAGGTATTTTTCATAATTTTTTGTAATGGAAATTGCATAATTATAACATTTTTTATAAAAAAGAGGGAAATTAATACATACAGATTAGTTAAATTAGCCTCTTAATTAAAGGGTTTTTTAGCTTTGGCGGAGAGACAGGGATTCGAACCCTGGGTACCTTTAACAGTACACACACTTTCCAAGCGTGCGCTTTAAACCGCTCAGCCATCTCTCCAATAAACTAATCTAAAATAAACTCACTAAATAAATTTTTGTTGTCCAAAAGATATTTTGGGAAACTTTCGTCAATTTTTTTATAATTATAATTATGTCCTCGCTCAAATAGATCTACTTTTCTTAAAATTTTTTCTTTTATAATCTTTTCTGCAGAAAAATTATCTACAGCAAATTCAGCATGAGCAAATGTTTTTAATTTTAAAGAAATTTTTTCAGGTGACATTAAATTATTAAAATGCCACCCAGCTTCTTTAAATACCTCAATGCTTTTTTCTTTATCAATTCTTAAAATATTGTATTTTAGATTTTTTATTTTAACTTTTTGTCTCATAAAATCTATAGACTTTAGATTTTTCTTTTTACAAACTCTTGTTCCTTCCCAAGGACTTTCGTGGGGATTGTGTAAATTAAACTTATAATTAAAACATTCTTGTAGAAATATTCCAAATTTTTTTTTAAGTTTAAAATCAATTAAAACATTTGGATCTGGAATTTCATCTGGGTCAGAAAAAAATATATAATCATCATCAGCAGCAAAGTTTAAATTTGATAGCATAAAATCTCTCTGTATTGCTTGATTTTCCCAAATGTTAGTATTGTTTGGAAAAGGATTATCTAAAATTATATATTTTATTTTCTCTTTATTAATTGATTTATCAGGATTAAAATTTAATTTTTTGGGTTTTCCCTTGTGATCAAATTTTGACTCGCAAACAACAAAAGTATCAACATAATTTTTAAGAACATTATAACGAAAATTAAAAATAAAATTTTCATTAAAAAAGGTTATACAATCATATATTTTATTTTTCATATTAACTTAGCCACTTTTCTAATATTTTCGTGTTGCCAATAATTTCATCAATTGATAAATTTGGGAAATTAGATTCAAGACTTTTATTTAATATACTTTTACTTATGGACTCTATTTCATATGAATAGATATTATTTTTACAATCAATTTCTAATTTTTGATCTGTCTCCCCTTCTATAATTATTGTAGCTGGATTTGCGTGCCAAGTATTTTTAATTGTTATTTTTCCTTTGGTACCAATGACTATAGTTGTGTCACCTAAATCTTTTGAAAAAGAAGCCCTTATTTTAGATGTGAAATCTTTTTCAAATTCTAATTTAGCATACGAATCTAGATCAACATCAGTTATTCCAATTTCTTTTGATTTTTCTAAAACTTTTATTTTGTCATAATTAACGTTTGAAAATGTAGATGCTATTAATGTACTTAAAGAAACTGGATAGCATCCTAAATCTAATATTGCACCACCTCCTAGCTCTTTATTATAAATTCTATTTTCTTCATCTATTTTTTTTTTTTTATTAAATCCAAAAATATTCTTCTTTATCAAAATATTTTTCCCAAAATTAGACTCCATTGAAACAGGTCTTCCGATTTTATCAGTTTTTATTAGTTCTATTAACTTTGATATGTGCGGAGCATATCTATACATAAATGCTTCTGTAAAAAATAGTTTTTTATTATTGAGTTTTATTTTTATATCCTCAATTTCGTCAAGATTCATGGTTGCTGGTTTCTCCACCAAGATATTTTTTTTTTTTTCAATGCATTTGACAATCCATTCATGATGTAGAGAATTAGGCAGTGCAATATAGACAATGTCAACATCAGCACAGTTCAATAAATCTTCATAATTATCAAAGCAGTATTTTTGATTAATATGTAATTTTCCTTTAAATATTTTCAGCTTATGCTGGTTTTTACTTGATATGCTCATTAATTTAGCATTTTCCAAACCTTTAAATGATTCTGCAAACACAGTAGCTACTTTTCCTAATCCAATAATTCCCCAATTGATGTTTTGCTTCATTTATATAAAATATTTTAAATCCTATGTTAAAAAAAAAATTAAAATTATATTATAGACTTTTTATACAAAGAATATTCATCTTAATATATGGTAAAATTAAGATTGAAAATATTAACTCTTTAGATGATATAAAAATAAAAAAAATTAAAAGCTTAAAGTCTGATAAAGAGCCAAACATTCAATATCTTCTATATGAAATCAAAAATGGTAGAATTTACACAGATGCCAATGAAAATGTAGCAATATTAAACAAAAACAAACTCATTTCAAATATCTCCTTTCAACAAATTAGTGGAGAACTAAAAGATATTAAGTTTAACACAGTTTTAAAAATAGGAACCCCAAAAATAAAAAAAAAAATAAATGGCAATGTTTTTAATCTAGCGCAAGGTGGAAGTGGAAATAATTATTTTCACTTCATGTATGATTTAATACCAAAAATATATCTATTAGAAAAAGTTTTATCAATAGATTCAATAGATTATTTTTATGTTCCTAAAATAAAAATATGGCAAAAAAAAATATACTTATTGTTTGGGATTATGGAAGAAAAATTAATTGATAGTGATAAGTTTAAACATATAGAGAGTAATTTGATAATATCTGTAAATCACCCCTGGTATTACAAAGGTTATATTCAGCAAGAAGTAAAAAATATTCCAGATTGGATTATAAATTATAATAGAAAAAAATTCCTACCTCTTTTAAAGAAATTTGATAATAATAAAAAAATATTTTTAGATAGATCAAGTTCCGTTTTTAATCATTGCAAAATCCAAAATAATGAAGAATTAATAGACGCTCTTTCTAAAAAAGGTTTTACTTCTTACAAAGTTGAGGAGTTTAGTATCGAGGAACAAATTTATTTATTCAATGATGCTGATATCATTATAGGTGCTCATGGAGCAGCTTTTGCTAATATAATGTTTTGTAAACCCAAAACTAAAATTATTGAAATTATTCCTATAAGTCACCCTAATAGAAAAGTTGAGAGAATTAGTGAAGTTCTTAATTTAAAGCATTTTAAAATAACAACTGACGATACTAATTTAGATAAAAATATGCCTTTTAATATTTTTTTAAACAAAAATCATTTAAACAAAATTTTTGATGCTATTGATCTTTATTAATTTTTAAAACACCTATAAATGCCTCTTGTGGAATTTCCACTTTTCCAAACTGTTTACCTCTCGCTTTTCCTTTTTTCTGCTTATCTAATAATTTTCTTTTTCTATCTCTAGCACCACCACCATGAATTTTTGTTAAGACATCTTTTTTAAATCCTTTAATAGTTTCTCTTGCTATAATCTTTCCACCAATAGCAGCCTGAATAGGTATCATGAAGTTGTGTCTAGGAATTAAATCTCTTAATTTTTCACAAACTTCTCTTCCAACTGTTTGAGCAAAATCTTTGTGTACCATCATTGATAGGGCATCTACAGGTTCTGCATTCACTAGTATTCCAAGTTTAACAAGGTCACCTTCTCTGTGGCCAATAATTTCATAATCAAAGCTAGCGTAGCCACTAGTCATTGATTTTAATCTATCATTAAAATCAAATACCACTTCATTTAAAGGAATTTCATAATTTAATACCGCTCTATTTCCTGAGTAACTTAAATTAGTTTGAACTCCTCTTTTATCCTGGCAAACCTTTATAATTGGCCCAAGATACTCATCTGGAGTAATAATAGTTGCTTTGATCCATGGTTCCTCAATATAATTAATTAATGTTGGCTCGGGCAAGCTTGAGGGGTTTTGTAATTCTATTACCTCACTTTTGTTCATGTGAACTTTATAGACTACACCAGGTGTTGTAGTTAATAAATTTATATCAAATTCCCTCTCTAATCTTTCTGTAATAATTTCCAAATGTAGTAGACCTAAAAATCCACATCTAAAACCTAATCCTAAAGCTGAAGAAGACTCTGCTTCATATGAAAAACTGGCATCATTTAATTGTAATTTGCCAAGACCATCTTTTAGTTTTTGATACTCAGAACTATCAACTGGAAATAATCCACAAAAAACCACTGGTTTACTTGGTTTAAAACCTGGCAATGCCTCTTGTAGTGGTTTGCTAGCATCACAAATAGTATCTCCAACTTTTGTTTCAGATAAAACTTTTATTCCCGTTGTTATAAAGCCAATCTCTCCAGTATTTAATTCATTAATATCAGTAGCTTTAGGCGTAAATACTCCTACTTTTTCAACAATATATTCTTGGTTAGTAGACATCATCTTTATCTTCATATTTTTAGAAATTTTTCCATCAATAACTCTAACTAAAATAACCACGCCTAGATAAGTGTCATACCAACTATCAACTAACAAACATTTTAAATCAGCAAATTTTTCTCCTTCAGGAGCTGGCAATGATACAATAATTTGCTCTAAGATATCTTTAATTCCCTCACCTGTTTTTCCAGAACAAGGAATAGCATTTTCTGTGTCAATACCGATTACATCTTCTATTTGTTTTTTTGTTTTTTCCAAATCTGAAGCTGGTAAATCAACTTTATTTAAAACTGGGACTATCTCATGATTAATATCTAATGCTTGGTAAACATTTGCTAGTGTTTGAGCTTCAACACCTTGGGTACTATCAACAATTAAAATTGACCCTTCACATGCATAGAGTGATCTACTAACTTCATAACTAAAATCTACATGTCCTGGGGTGTCAATAATATTTAAAATATATTCCTTTCCATCTTCAGCTTTATAATTAAGTTTTACTGTTTGAGCTTTAATTGTTATTCCTCTTTCTCGCTCAATGTCCATAGAATCTAATACTTGCGCTTTCATTTCTCTTTCTGTTAACCCACCACAACTATGAATTATTCTGTCTGCAATAGTTGATTTACCATGATCAATGTGCGCAATAATTGCAAAGTTTCTGATATGATCAATTTTTGTCATGACTATGATCTAATCTTTGCGTCTGTTTTTGTTTCTACAGTTGAGATAATAAGCTGATTTATTTTATACAAGTCTTCTTCATTTAATGTTTTTTCTAAAGATTGAATTGTAACATTTAGTGCAATTGATTTTTTACCCTCATCAATATTCTCACCCTCATAAACATCAAATACCTTGACTGATTTTATCAAATCTTTATCTATATTGGTGATTATTTCTATTAGCTCTTGAACTTTAAAAGTTTTATCTAAAACAAAAGCAAAATCTCTCTCTGATTTTTGAAAATCAGAGTATTTATATTGAGTTTTTTGATTTTTTAATGATTTTTTTGATTGCTTTATATTATCTAAAAATATTTCAAACCCCACTAGTGCCTCAACTTTAATATCTAATTTTTTTAGTATATTTGGATGTATGTCACCAAAAAAAGCTACAACTTTCTCTTTACCCTTATTTAGAAATATTCTTCCAGATTTCCCAGGGTGATAATAATTTGGTGTTTTGTCATCAATATAGAATTTGTCTTTATTATAACCAGCTTCAACTAAACTTTGAATAACATCTCTTTTGACATCAAATACATCGACTAACCTCTCTTTTTCTATCCAGCTCTGTCTAGACAGTTTTCCAGTTCTTAATCCACAAACTACAGTTTGTTGTTCACCTGGTCCAGATCCTGAAAAAATTGGACCTATTTCAAATATTGATAAATCTTTAAATCCTCTTCCTAAATTCTTATTTAGGTTAATAATTAAATTTGAAAAGATTGAACTTCTCAATGTATCTAAGTCTGTGCTTATAGGGTTAACTATCTTAATTTCTTTATCATTTTCAATAAATAGTTGATTAACTTTACTATCAGTAAAAGACCAAGTGATAGCTTCCAAATATCCTTTAGATGCAATAGCTCTCTGTAAAAAATGAAATAACTTTTGTGTTTGGTTTAAAGTGTTTTTTTTTCTCACTTTCTCAGGTTCAACCATCTTAATTTGATCATAACCTTTAATTCTTACTAGCTCCTCAACTATATCTACTTCTTGATCGATATCAGGTCTCCATGATGGTACTGTCAATAGTAGTAACTTTTTTTGTTTTTTTATTTCAAAACCCAAGCTGGTTAGTATTCCAATCATCTCTTTTTGATCAATTTTAAAACCTGTTATCTTTTCAAATAACCGAATATCAAATTTTACTAATTTATTTTTAATATTTTCTATTTTCTGAATATCAAATTTACTGATTTCTCCTCCACAGATTTGTTTAATTAATTCAGCAGCTCGTTGAAGTCCCTGTTCAATTGATAGTGGATCAATTCCTCTTTCAAATCTAAATTTTGCATCAGTATCTAAATTTAAAGTTTTAGAGGTTTTCCTAATTGATCTAGGATGAAAATATGCACACTCAATCAATACATTTTCTGTATCTAGTTGTGTTCCAGATCTCGTTCCTCCAATTATTCCTCCTAAACCTAACACTCCTGACGCATCTGTAATGACACACATATCGTTTTCAAGATTATAATCTTTGTCATCTAATGCTTTAAATTTCTCACCTTTTTTTGAATTCCTTATAATTATCCCTTTATCTATTTTATCAGCATCATAAGCATGCAATGGTCTATTTAAATCAAACATTATATAATTTGTAATATCAACTATTGCTGAGATAGGTTTTTGACCTAAGGATATTATTTTTTTCCTTAACCAATCTGGACTTTCTATATTTTTTACCCCTGTAATTAAACAACTTCCAAAAGCTTTGCATCCTTGGTTTTTTTCTTTAATTATTTTTACACTTATTTTTTGTTTTTTTTTTTGAATTAACTTCTCTATTTTTGGTTTTTTTAATTTACCAGAGCCAGCTGTTGCTAAATCCCTTGCTATTCCTCTCACTCCTAAACAGTCTGCTCTATTTGGTGTGATGGATATATCAATTACATTTATGCCACTTTTAGAAAAATAATTTTCACCTATTTTTTTTTCATATTTTTGTGCTGAAAGCTCTGTAATGCCATCACTTTCATTTGATAAGTTAAGTTCAGATTCTGAACAAAGCATTCCATACGAAGTAACACCCCTTATTTTACTTACTACTAATTTCATTTGATTTTTTGGCACTACAGCACCTGGTGGAGCATAAATTGTTAACAATCCTTCTTTTGCATTTGATGCACCACAAACAACTTTAACAGGAACATCCGAACCAATGTCTACATCACAAACTCTAAGTCTATCCGCGTCAGGATGTTTTTCTGTTTTTAAAATCTTTGCTACTATGAAGCTATCTAGTTCACCTAATTGATTATCAACTCCTTCCACTTCCAGACCAACATCTGTAAGTTTATCAATAATTTGTTTTTCATTAAGCTTAGTATCTAAATGTTCTTTTAACCAACTTGTTGTGATCTTCATCTACTTAAACCTCTGTAGTTTGTTGGTACATCTATTGGGTCAAAACCAAAATGATTTAACCATCTATAATCACAATCAAAAAATGCTCTTAAATCATTTATACCGTATTTAAGCATTGCTAGCCTGTCTATTCCTATACCAAATGCATATCCTTGAAATTTATCAGGGTTTACTTCTACATTTTTTAAAACATTTGGATGAACCATTCCACAACCTAAAATTTCAAGCCACTTATCTCCTTCACCAATTACTATTTTTCCATCTTTTATTTCATAACCAATATCAACCTCTGCTGATGGTTCAGTAAATGGAAAGTGACTTGGTCTAAACCTCATTTTTATTTTATCAACTTCAAAAAACTCTTTAATAAAATAATTCAAACAACCTTTTAAGTGGCCCATGTTAATATCTTTATCAATATGTAATCCTTCAACTTGGTGAAACATGGGGGTATGAGTCTGATCACTATCTGATCTATATGTTCTTCCTGGTGCAATTATTTTAAAGGGTGGTTTATCATTAAGCATAGTTCTAATTTGAACTGGAGAAGTATGTGTTCTTAATAAGAATTCTTTTTTTTCATCAAGATAAAATGTGTCGTGCATGTCTCTTGCTGGATGGTTATCTGGGGTATTTAATGCTGTAAAATTATTATATTCATTTTCAATATCAGGACCTTCCTCTACACTAAATCCAATTTCTGAAAAAATTGAAGAAATTTCATCTATGACTTGAGACACTGGATGAATTTTTCCTTGGATAAAAGGTCTTTCAGGTAAAGATATATCTATTTTTTCTTTCTCTAATTTTTGATTAATTTCTTTAATTTGAATATTGTCGATTTTTGTAATGATCAAATTTTGAAGCTCATCTTTTACTGAATTTAAATCTGATGCAAATTTTTTTCTCTCTTGTTCTGCCACTTTTCCAAGCTGTTTAAATTGAGAACTAATCAATCCATTTTTACCAAATAGATCAGTTTTGATTTGATTAATTTGATTTAGATCTAAATTTTCTTTTAATTTTAAAAGAAATTCATCTTTTATTTTTTTAATATCAGACATATTGAGAGATTATTTCTTCGCCGAAGAAAAACAATAGTGAAGATTAATTTAATGCCGATTGAGCTTTTTGCACGATTGTTTTAAAGGCTTCTGGGCTATCGTAAGCTATTTCAGCTAATATTTTTCTATCTAGCTTGATTCCACACTTTGTTAAGCCATTGATGAATTTTGAATAAGTTAATCCTTCAGGTCTGACACCTGCGTTAATTCTTTGTATCCACAAAGATTTAAATTCTCTTTTCTTAGTTCTACGATCTCTGTAAGCATACTGCATAGCTTTTTCCATAGCTTGCTTTGCAACTCTAATCGTATTTTTTCTTCTGCCCCACTGTCCTTTGACAGCTTTTAAAACTTTTTTATGTTTAGCGTGACTTGTTACACCTCTTTTTACTCTTGCCATTTTATCCTCTTAAACTGTAAGGCATGTATGATTTAACTATTTTGCCATCTTGTTTTGACATAGTAGTTGTGCCTCTTAATTTTCTAATTTGTGAATTTGTTCTTTTAATCATGCCATGCCTCTTTCCAGCTTGGGCCATCATGACCTTGCCTGTTGCTGAGATCTTAAATCTTTTTTTTGCTGAACTTTTAGTTTTTAATTTTGGCATAATTCTGCGGACTTATACAAATATTGGAATAGATTTACAACCTCTATTAAGCCTTA
>JGI20159J14440_10001353_pt1 | contig 17577 bp, 17 predicted proteins | sample COG_09_FD_14440 | JGI IMG/M metagenome (IMG submission 14440) | reverse complement strand
CTCATCGATGAAGAAGGTATCGCCGTAGCCTTGGTGCCTTTTTCGTAATCTTTGCGCAAATTTAGGTCCGAATTTATTGCACCAAAGGCGTATTGCTTCATAGCTGACTGCGATATCCCGCTCTGCGAGCAAGTCCTCTACGTCACGGTGACTCAAGTTGAACCGATGATAGAGCCACACGGAATATTGAATGATTTCAGGCGGGAATCTGTGGCGTTGGTACATTTTCGAATGGGTCATAGACCGGATCCTGACAGATTGAGAGTTAACTTGTCAGTACCGTGTGGTGCCCAGAAGAGGACTTGAACCTCCACGCCCTTGCGAGCACTAGCACCTGAAGCTAGCGTGTCTACCAATTCCACCACCTGGGCATAATCTTAGATGGGTCGGTCTTTTGACCGGAGCGCAACTTTAGCGAGAGCCGCGGGGCCTGTCAACAATTGGGGGCAGAGTAAAAATACAGTGTCTTCGAGGATGTTTGTGCTCTCTGGCCGAAGAGGAGTTGATAGAAATCGCATTAGGGCGATTTCAACCCCTGCGGGGCGCCTTGTGAAGCGGGCGTCCAAATTGCCCCACTAGTAGCAAGCCTCTAAAGCCTAGTCTGGGAAGCGTCTCCTGTCACAGACAAGTCACAGCGCAGGGTGTATGATAGACACTTCCTAATTACAGTACTCATATTAATGTCAAAAACCAGCAACACTAAAGATCCCTTCGCTCAGCGCGAAGCTGAAAACTACGCCAATCCCATCCCCAGCCGGGAATACATCATTCAAACCCTAGAGCAGATCGGTGAGCCTATTGGCCATCCGGAACTCTGCGCGCACCTGAAGCTTAGCGATGAAGAGCCTGTAGAGGCGGTGCGTAGGCGCCTGATCGCGATGAGCCGCGACGGCCAGATCATCAGCAACCGACGTGGCCTGTTTGGGCTCGCCGCACACATGGATCTGCTTAAAGGGCGTATACAGGGCAACAAGGACGGCTACGGCTTCTTTATTCCCGAGGACGGCTCCGGCGATATGTTCCTTGGCGCGCGCGAGATGGAGAGACTATTCGATGGCGATGAGGTACTCGCCAGGCACTCCGGCTTCGATAACCGCGGCCGCCGCGAAGGCATGGTCGTCGAGATACTGAAGCGTCGTTTTGAGCAGATAGTGGGCCGCTACTACCGCGAATCGGGATTTGGAATTTTGGTTCCCGATAGCAAGCGGGTGGCTCATGAGATTCTAATTCCCGATCAACAGGCCGGCAATGCGCAGGACGGCCAGTTTGTCGTTGCAGAGATAACCGAGTATCCCAGTAAGCGTCGTAAGGCGATTGCCAAGATCGTCGAAGTCCTGGGCGATAGCACCACGCCAGGGCTGGAGATCGATGTCGCCGTGCGCAGTCATGATATTCCCCATATCTGGCCGGAAGAGGTTGAGCAAGAGACGGCGCGTTACTCCGAAGAGATCAGCGAGCAGGATCTTGCGGGTCGCGCAGACCTGCGTGACGTGCCATTCGTTACGATCGATGGTGAAGACGCAAAGGATTTCGATGATGCCGTGTATGCGCGTCGGGAGCCCGGAGGGGGTTGGACCCTGTTTGTGGCAATTGCCGACGTCTCTCACTATGTGAAGATAGGCAGTGCCCTGGACGAAGAAGCAATTACCCGTGCAACCTCTGTCTACTTTCCTGGTCACGTGATTCCGATGTTGCCGGAAAAATTATCTAACGGTCTGTGCTCATTGAAGCCAAGGGTCGACCGTCTGACAATGGTCTGCGAAATGACAATCGCCGCTAGCGGCGAGATGACCGATTACAATTTCTATGAGGCGATGATTCATTCTCATGCGAGAATGACCTACAACGAAGTCTCCGACATTATCGAGTTGGCAGAGACGGATGCGCAGAAGAGCATACAGAACACCTTAAGAAAGCGTCATGAGTCACTCATTGACGATTTCGAGAATCTATATTCCCTTTTCCATGCGCTTAAGGCGGTTAGAGAAAGCCGCGGCGCCATGGACTTCGATTCGACAGAGACCCGCATCGTATTCGGTGAGGACAGAAAGATTCGGGAGATCGTGCCAGTGGTGCGCAACGATGCTCATCGCATCATTGAAGAATGCATGCTCTGTGCAAATGTAGCGGCGGCAAGCCTCCTGGAGGAGTCCAAGCTACCCGCGTTATATCGCGTACATGAAGGCCCTAATCCAACCAAGCTCGAGAACCTGCGATTATTTCTCAAAGAGTTGGATTTGCACCTGCCCGGCGGAGACAAGCCGGAACCGGCGGATTATCAGTACGTTCTAAAGCAGATGGCGGGTCGCCCCGATCGAATACTGCTGCAGACGATGCTGATACGCTCGCTGATGCAGGCTGTATATCAGCCAGAAAATCTAGGCCACTTTGGTCTTGGCTTCGAGGCCTACGCGCATTTCACTTCCCCTATACGTCGTTATCCTGACCTGTTGGTGCATCGTGCAATTCGTTCTCTGATTCGCGGTAAGCCCTGCGCCCATACGAAGAAGCACAGCGGTGCGGCGGACTTGGCCCGAAAGAATATCTACCCCTATGATCTGAAAGACATGATCCAGTTCGGCGAGAACTGTTCGACCGCTGAGCGTCGCGCTGATGCCGCTAGCTATAGCGTCATCGATGCGCTGAAGTGCGAGTACATGCAGGACCGTGTTGGTGATGAGTTTGTAGGTACCGTTACCTCGGTTACCAGCTTCGGATTGTTTGTCGAGTTGAACGACATCTATGTTGAAGGCTTGGTGCACATCAGCGAACTGAGTAACGACTACTACCATTTCGATCCCGTGCATCATTGTCTGACCGGTGAGCGCAGCCAGAAAACCTATCGCCTGGGCGACAGCGTGGAAGTAAAAGTAGTAAGGGTAGACCTCGACGACAAGAAGATCGATCTGCAAATGATAGGCTTGAAACAGGCGGCCAAGCGAGCTGGCAAATCAAAGCCGTCCGAATCGAAAAAGATTAAAGGTAAACATGGTAAGAAGGCGGGCCCGTCAAAAAATGCAAAGGACGGCAAGGCCTCGAAGAAGCCAAAGCACAAGAAGCGCTCGGCGAAATCTGAACCGGATACCCGAGGTGGAAGTGCTAAAGCCCCAAAAAAGAAGAAGGCGACTGAGAAAAACAGTGCAGCAGCCGCGCCAGGCAAGAAGTCCAAGTCCAGGCGCAGAAAGAAGCCGAATGCCAAGCCTCGCGCTTAAGCTATCAATCTATTGAGTAGAAAAGACTGTAATGAGCAGCAAGCAAGACAATCAGGAAAAGGTCATCGGCATTCATGCTGTCTCGGAGTTGCTAAGCCAGAGCCCCGGCTCGGTGAGCCAATTACTCATTCAGTCAGGAAGAAACGACAGGCGTATTAACCAGGTTCGCGATCTGGCGAGCGCCGCCAATATTGCTATTCGCGAGATGAGCAAGGAAGCCTTCGAGAAAGACTTCGATGGTGTGCATCAGGGCGTCGCCGCGATAGCCGAATTCGAAAACAGCGTGTTGTCGGAAAAGAGTCTCTTCGAGCTGCTGCAGGGCCTCGATCATCCCCCTTTGTTACTCGTTCTGGATGGTGTTACCGATCCGCATAATTTAGGCGCCTGTCTGCGTAGCGCAGATGCCGCCGGTGTCGATGCGGTGATCATCCCCAAAGATAAGTCCGTAGGGTTGAATGGGACGGTACGCAAGGTTGCCTGCGGAGCCGCAGAAACGGTAAATCTTGCTTCGGTGACCAATCTGGCCCGTTGTCTGGATAAACTGAAGGAGCAGGGTATCTGGTTGGTGGGTGCAGCGGATCAAGCGGAAAGCTCCCTCTATGAGCAGGAACTGGATGGGCCAATAGCATTGGTCATGGGCTCTGAGGGCAGTGGTCTGCGCCGCCTGACCAAGGAATGCTGCGATTTTCTGGTTTCAATACCCATGGCCGGCGCCCTAAGCAGTCTGAATGTGTCAGTCGCTACCGGCGTTTGCCTGTATGAGGCCAGGCGCCAGCGGATTCTGAAGGAGTAGGCGGTGGGGGGTGCTAGGTCTGTTTGAAGGCGCTGCGTCTTCACAGATCATGCATCAGCCCCACATTGGGCTCGTTAAAGCTTGCATCCCACCCCCAGTTTCCCTAGAATTCCCCCTCTTTTTTACCTGCGGGACTAGTTTCTGCAGCTACATAACTCCTTGTCTTACCACGCACATCAGTGATCGCTGGAAGGCATTAACCCAGAAGGAGTCTCTATGAGACACTATGAAGTCGTATTCTTGGTGCATCCCGACCAGTCCGAACAGGTCCCAGGGATGATCGAGCGCTATACCCAGCTGATGGCCGATAGCGGTGGCCAAATTCACCGATTGGAAGACTGGGGCAGACGCCAACTCGCCTACCCAATAAACAAGGTTCACAAAGCGCACTATGTACTCCTCAACATCGAGTGCAATGGCGAGGCTTTGGAAGAACTTACTACTCTATTTCGCTTCAATGATGCGGTTNTACGCAACCTGGTCATCAAGGCCAAGGCGCCTGTTACTGAGGAATCACTGATTCTGAAAGGCGAACGCGAAGGCAAAGAGCGCAAGCAGCGTGCCGAGCAGAAGCGCAAGATGGAAGACGATGCAGCCGCCGCCTCGGCAGCAGCTAGAGCAGCAGCGGCAGAAGCCGCAGAAACTGAGGAAACACCTGCAGAAGAGGCAGCCGCTGAAGAAGCAGCACCAGCCGAAGAAGTCGCCGCGACTGAAGCACCTGCTGAAGAAGCCGCCGCGACTGAGGCACCTGCTGAAGAAGAGTCGAAGGACTAAGCCACGGCTGGTTCCCACGCTTTTCTTGAAAAGAATTTTCCTAGAANGAATAGAGACAGAAAGACAGGATAAATATTATGGCTCGTTATTTTCGTAGACGTAAATTCTGCAAATTTACTGCAGAAGGCACAGTACAAATCGATTACAAAGATCTAGAGACTCTGAAGGCTTATGTTTCTGAGACGGGTAAGATCGTCCCAAGCAGAATCACAGGCACGAAGGCTAGATATCAGCGTCAGCTCGCTACAGCTATTAAGCGTGCTCGTTACTTGGCACTTATCCCTTACACGGATAGTCATCANGTTTAAAAGGTTATAAGCATGCGCGGCCTTGCTGAATTCGTAATGAAGGGACGCAAGCAGGCCATCATGGCAGTGCTGCTGCTAGGTCTGATACCGCTGTTAAACCTTCTAAGTCCGGTACTTGTCGGCTTAGTTGTGTTGCGTAAGGGCTTTCAAGAAGCCGTGCAGGTTTTGGTTTGGGCCATTCTCCCGATAGGGGGATGGGCTCTGGCAGGCGATCCGGTTCCTCTTATCATGTTGTTGGGAATTACCGGGTTGGCAGGATTACTGAGATCATCAGAGTCTTGGGAATTTACCCTGCTGGCCGCAATCGCCGTTGGCGTCTGCGTAGAGATTTATTTGCGTTTGCAACCGGCAGTGTTGGATTTGATCTTTCTTCAGATGCAGCCCTACTTGGAAGCAAACGCTATTCAGGGCGAGCAGCTAGATGCGCTGAGAGATGTAATGACAAGCTTTATGGGCGCGGTCTATATGTTTCTTTCTATAATCTTGCTGATGTTAGCTCGCTGGATGCAGGCGGCATTGTTCAATCCGGGTGGATTTCAGAAAGAATTCCATGGGCTTCGGGTAGAGCAGAAAGTAGCGCTGATCCTTGTCAGCTGCATGATGCTGGCGAATTTTGAGATACTCATCCCGCAAACGTGGATGTTGTATTTGGTTTTACCGCTGATGTTTTCAGGCATTGCCTTAATACATGCGGTGGTGGCGGCGAAGAAGTTATCGAGCCTCTGGTTAGCTGTTCTGTATGCGCTAATCGTGTTGCCGCTAATAGCTAACCTGGTAGTACTACTGGCTCTTCTAGACAGTTGGTACGATTTTAGAACGCGCCTTACTAAGTCGGCGTAAATAGAATAAGACACTGCGTAGTCAGGGTCAGAAAAGAATTTGAGATGAGGAAGAACCAATGAACGTTATCTTGCTTGAAAAAATGGCGAACCTGGGTGACATCGGCGATACCGCTACTGTGAAATCCGGATTTGCGCGCAATTTCTTGTTCCCTAAGGGAAAAGCGATTCCAGCGTCAAAAACTAATCTAGCTGAGTTCGAAGGCCGCAGAGCAGAGCTAATGGCTGCCCATAATGCGAATGTTGCCGCAGCGCAGAAGCGTCACGCAGTTGTCGATGGCGCGGCGCTTAGCCTGCAGGTTAATGCCAGCGACGAAGGCAAGCTTTTCGGCTCCGTTGGTACGCAGAATATTGCCGACGCGCTAAACGAGCAGTGTGGTTCTCAGATCGTTAAGGCTGAAGTGCTTCTTCCCAACGGCGTTATTCGCGAGTTAGGCAACTACGAAGTCGCATTGGATCTGGGCTACGAAGTGACCGCTACAATCACTCTGGCCGTGCAGGGCCTGGATGCCGCAGCGGGCGTCAGCGATGACGGTAACCTGATCGAAGAGATCATCGAAGCCGAGGCTGCAGAAGAAGCAGCTGAAGAAGCGGCCGAAGCGGATGCAAAGGAAGATTAGGATCTAGTCTTCAGGGCCGTTTTCTGTCCTTGACCTTGTAATCTTCATAGAGCACCATCTGTGCATTCAGGTGGTGTTTTTTTTTCGCCAAATTTTCCAAGCAAAAATAGAATTTACGCATGTCTTTTGATAATTCCCAGAACCGTGAAATCAGCAATGTTGCCGCATTGAAGGTGCCTCCTCATTCGGTTGATGCAGAGCAGGCGGTATTGGGCGGTCTGATGCTAGACAATACCGAATGGGACAATCTGGCGGATGTATTGTTGCCCGAGGATTTCTACCGTCCCGAGCATCAAATTATCTTCCGCGTCATTTCGCTGCAGAGCGAAGCCAATAGTCCTATCGATGTCGTGACACTGGTGGAGTCTCTCAATAGCCTGAATGAGTTGGAGGGTGCTGGCGGCGTCGAATACCTCAGTGAATTGACAGACAACGCCAGAGGCACGGCGAATATCCATGCCTATGCTGAAATTATCCGTGAGCGCGCAATCCTGCGCCGCCTGATCAGTGTCGCCAACGGTATCGCCAACAGTGGGTACAACACAGGCGGCAAGAAGGCTGCGGCGGTATTGGATGAGGCGGAGCAGCAGGTCTTTAATATCGCAGACGAGCGTCCCCAGGATCAGGGCCCGATTCCTATTAATCCCCTGTTGGGCAAGGCAGTCGATAGAATCGACGAACTTGCCGGTTTGGACGGGAGTCTGACAGGCCTCTCCACGGGCTATACAGACCTCGATGAGATGACTTCGGGTTGGCAGAAATCGGATCTTATTATCGTCGCTGGAAGACCTTCTATGGGTAAGACGGCGTTCGCCATGAACTTGGTTGAGAATGCGGTTTTGCACACAGACAAGCCGGTGCTGGTATTCAGCCTGGAGATGCCGGCACAGAGCCTGATCTTTCGTATGTTGTCCTCCATCGGCAAGATCGATCAGACGAAACTGCGTACCGGGCAATTGACCGAAGAAGATTGGCCTGGTTTCAATAGCGCCGTGGCAAAACTCAAGGATCGCCCACTATTCATCGATGACAGCGCCGGGCTTAGCCCGATGGAGATGCGTGCCCGTGCCCGCCGAATAGTGCGCGAACATGGCAGCCTCGGTATGGTAGTTGTTGACTACTTACAGCTAATGCAGATCAAGGGCTTTGGAGATAATCGTGTCGGTGAAATTTCAGAAATTTCACGTTCCTTGAAGCTATTGGCGCGCGAGTTCGAGTGTCCGGTGATTGCCCTGTCGCAGCTCAACCGAGGCCTGGAACAACGACCCAACAAGCGCCCGGTGATGTCAGACCTGCGTGAATCTGGAGCGATCGAGCAGGATGCTGATATCATTTCCTTCATCTACCGGGACGAGGTCTACAACGAAGACTCGCCGGACAAGGGTATCGCCGAGGTGATTATCGGCAAGCAGCGTAACGGCCCTATTGGGACGGTAAAGCTTAGCTTCGTTGGTAAGTACACTCGCTTCGAAAATCATGCACAACCGAGGTACGACGACAGCTACACCCATGGATAGCCACACCGCCACTGATCAGGATCGATCATGACTGAGTCCTTCCCAAGAGCTTGGGCCACAATAGACCTTCGTGCACTCAAGAAGAATCTCTCACAGGTAAGTGTTCACAGTCCTGAAGCACAGATAATTCCTGTTATAAAAGCAAATGCCTACGGCCACGGCGTCGAACAAGTTGCATTAGCGCTAAAGTCCTCACACAAGAAATTCGCCGCCCTCGCCGTGGCATCGCTGGAAGAAGCCATGGAGCTTCGAACCCTTGGCATCAGCACACCGGTCCTTCTACTCCAAGGCTTTCGCAATCGAGAAGAAATGGAGCTCTGTCTCAATCATAAGATAGAGCCGGTGGTGCATTCGATGTACCAGTTTGAGCATATACAGAAATATTTGCAGACGGAGATTCTCTCCGGTGTCGGCAGGGTCTGGGTGAAGTTCAACAGCGGTATGAATCGACTCGGGCTAAATAAAGAACAAGCCCTGCAAGTCTATGGCGATCTGCACAGGCATCCCGAGACCGAGGTAGTGCTTATGTCTCATCTTGCCAGCGCCGATGAACTCGATAATCCAGCAGCGATAGATTTCACTCAGCGTCAGATCGAGGAATTCGATGCGCTCAGACAGCAGATAGCAGAATCGACTCAGGGTCCGGTGCAGGGCAGCCTCGCTGCGTCTTCGGGTATCTTGGAGTTACCTCAGACTCATCATCAGTTCGTGCGTCCGGGTTTCATGCTCTATGGCGCGTCTCCCTTCGCCAGTCGTAGCGCCGAGGAGATTGGGCTGCAGCCCGTCATGACACTCAGCGCCAGAATCATCGCCATTAATGATGTCTATGCGGGTGCAACGATTGGCTATGGTGCTACCTATCGTTGTAAACAGAATACCCGTGTGGGCATTGTCTCTATCGGTTATGCAGATGGCTATCCACGCTCGGCTAAGAATGGCACGCCGGTTGTGGTGAAGTGCCAAGGCGGCCCGAGACGCACAGGGCTGCTGGGGCGTGTGTCGATGGACATGCTGGCGATCGACCTGACGGGTATGGAGTCGGTTAAGATTGCCGACGAAGTTGTGCTTTGGGGGCGCGATCTCCCGGCAGACGAAGTGGCTCGCTACGCAGACACGATTTCTTACGAACTCTTCTGTAAGGTCACGAAGCGGGTAGAGTTTGTCTATACTGACTAGTAGCGTACCGAGACTCTACCGTGGCCAGATATCGACTAGTCGAATCAAGAAGCAATAATTGAAAAACTCTTATGTCAAAAAATAAAATCGCATTCGTCTGCACAGACTGTGGCACCGAGCATGGCCAGTGGCAGGGGCAATGTGCCTCCTGCAAGGCGTGGAATACTCTGTCGCAGATAAATCTGGGCAATGCCGGCAGTAGCTCTCCCGTGACTAAGGCCGATTTCCGCAAGCAGGGTTATTCCGGCGAAAAATCCAATGTGCAGAATCTCTCCGATATCGATCTAGAGGCGCTTCCTCGATTTAGCAGCACTATCGACGAGATGGATCGCGTCCTGGGTGGCGGTCTCGTGCCCGGTTCCGCGATCCTGATAGGCGGAAACCCCGGCGCGGGAAAGAGTACGCTACTGCTGCAGATCATGTGTCTGCTAGCGGATTCGGGAAAGCCGGCGCTGTATGTAACCGGTGAAGAGTCTTTACAGCAGGTAGGCATGCGCGCGAAGCGCCTGAACCTGCCCGAGAAGAATCTGAAGATGTTGGCTGAGACCAATGTTGAGGCGATCTGCAAGGCGGCACAGGAACATCGACCGCAGCTATTGGTAGTAGATTCGATTCAGGTCATGCACAGCGGCGATGTCGCATCGGCACCTGGCAGTGTTTCTCAGGTAAGAGAATGCGCCGCCTATCTGATTCAGTATGCAAAGCAGACGAACACGGTTCTGTTTCTTGTGGGTCATGTCACCAAGGAAGGAAACCTCGCTGGCCCAAAAGTGTTAGAACATATGATCGATTGCTTCATCATGTTAGAGGGCGGCAACGACAGCAAATATAGAATCCTCCGAGGGCAGAAGAATCGTTTCGGTGCGGTGAATGAGTTGGGTGTGTTCGCCATGACCGAGACTGGTCTGAAAGAGGTGAAGAACCCTTCGGCAATTTTTCTTGCGCGTACCGAGGAAGACACACCGGGCTCGATAGTGATGGTGTTATGGGAAGGGACCCGACCCCTCTTAGTCGAGATTCAGGCGCTGGTCGATGGCAGTCAACTGGGCAATCCGCGCCGCGTGGCCGTCGGCCTGGAACAGAATCGTCTGGCTATGCTGCTTGCCGTGCTACATCGCCATGGCGGGCTCTATATGGCAGACCAGGATGTCTTCGTTAACGTGGTGGGTGGCGTCAAGGTCACCGAGACCAGCGCCGACCTCGCGCTGCTGCTCGCCATCGTCTCAAGTTTCCAGGATAAATCGCTGCCCAAAGATCTGGTCGTTTTCGGCGAGATTGGGCTTGCCGGCGAGATTCGACCGGTGCCCGGTGGACAGGAGCGCCTGCAAGAGGCGGCGAAACATGGCTTTACTCGAGCCATCGTACCGAAGGCGAATGCCCCGAAGAACAAGATCGCCGGCCTCGAAGTGATTGGCGTCAGCAAGATCGCGCAAGCCCTCGAGGCGATCTAATAGCAACTAGTCAGGCGCTCTATCGAAATCGGCTCTGATCGTGCGGGCGGCCAGGTAGTAGTGCAGGGCGCACCAGCAATTTACCATTACCGTAACCGACATCGCATAGCGCAGGGCATCAGTCCCAAGGCTCGGTGTCAGATAGTCGCTGACAAATCCGGTGAGCATTGGGCCTAGTCCTAGGCCAATCAAATTTAACATGAACAATAAAATTGCCGATGCCATCGCACGCATGCGAATGCCGACAAGAAAATGTGTCGATGCGATACAGGGTGCGAGATACCAGCCGCCGCAGAAAACTGGCAGCAGATAGGAGAACGCCGCCGTTACGCCTGTAGGCATTAGGAGAAAGGTGATCAGGGCGAAGGGTATGGCCAGTACCGTGGAGATAAAGGGAATCCAGACATACCAGGCCTTGTCGCCGGTCTTGTTGCTGATGCGATCTGACATCCAGCCTCCGAAGAAGGTGCCTGCCAAGCCGCCTATGCCGGCAATCAGGCCGTAGTACCAGCCTACATCGATGATAGGCATGTCGTGCACGCGGCCAAGAAATAGGGGCATGAAATTACCAACGCCATAGGTGACGAAGGCATGCAGCGCGCAGGCAAAGGAGAGATGGCGAAAGGATTTTCTATCCCAAAGAAACTTCAATACACGCAAGAAGCCGGGAGGCGCCACATCTTTGCGTGACTCGGCCATTCCTCTAGGTGGTTCTTTGATAACAAATCTGACAAGCGCTGCTAGAAAGATGCCCGGTATGGCAACAACAACAAATGCTGTGCGCCAGTCAAAATAACGTACCAGATAGGCGCCGCCTACGGTGCCAACTAAGATTCCGCCATAGACGCCCAGAGAGTAGATTGACAGGGCGGTGGCTCTTTGATTCGCGGGGAAAATATCTGAGACGATGGAATGCGCGGGAGGCGAGCCGCCGGCTTCACCCACACCCACGCCGAAGCGGGCCATAAACAATTGGGCAAAGTTTTGTGCGGCACCACATACTGCAGTCATCACACTCCATATGGTGATTGAGATGGCAATGATGTTGCGGCGGTTGCTGATATCTGCCAGACGTGCAATTGGAATACCTAGCGTTGTGTAGATCAGGGCAAAGGCCAGGCCCGATAACATGCCAAACTGACCATCGCTGATCTGTAGGTCTTCGATAATGAACTGAGCGAGAACATTGATGACCTGCCTGTCTACGAAATTAGAGACATAGGCAGCGGTTAGAATCCCAAGAACCAGATAGCGGTAGTAGGGGTTCTGATAGGCCTTGGCCGCCGCCGCTAGCTGCGGGGATGAATGGGTTGCGTTGTTTTGTGTAGAGTCTACAGAGTCATTCTCGGTGTTCGCAGTCATTCGCTGTCCTCAGCGTTATTATTTTTCATCGAGCAATTATTAGTCTGACCTGCTTTCGTGCCTATTGATCGCCAGGCCCTTGATCTAGCAGCATAAGAACACTTATTCCGCTGCCAGTCTACGGATAAGTATCGCGCTTAGTTTTGCTCGCTCGACCAGCGAGCTAACCCTGCCTTGCTCNCTGTTAGAGTGAGCGCCGGTTCCTGCGCTACCTAGGGAATCCAGAGTAGGCAGGCCGACTGACTGCGTCAGCGAGCCATCGGTTCCTCCGCCAGAATCGCCAACGCCCAGCTCCTGTCCAAGAAGACGACCGATGGCGATGGTCTTGTTGAGCAGGTAATCCGATTCTGGCGTGGCTATCTTTGCCGGGCGATGTAGATTAGTCCAGCTCTCGGTAGTGAGTTCTCCCGAATCTACCGGATAGCTATAGATATTGCCGAATATTTCTTCGAACTGCGCCACGGCATCAGTGCCTTGCTCCGCCTCAGGATAACGCAGGTCGATCAGAGCCTCGGCACAGGGCGCGATAGTATTTCGCGCTTCGCCGCCACTGATCACGCCCACGTTAACCGTTACTCCGGTCTCGTAGTCGGTAATGTTTTCTATCTGTACGATCTTGTAGGCAAGTTCTTTGATGGCCGAGCGGCCTTGCTCGTGGGCGCCACCGGCGTGAGAAGCCTTGCCATGCACAACGAAACGCGCCTGCCCCAAGCCTTTACGCTCACGTGTCAGTCGATTGTTGCCAGACGATTCATAGACCAGCCCCCAGTCATGGGCAGCGGCCTGTTCTTCCAGATATTTGCGCGAAGAAAGTGAACCTATCTCCTCATCGCTATTAAGTAGCACGCTAATAGATTTGTCTTGTAACTGCCCGGCTTCGTTGAGTGCCTTAAGGGCATACAGCATCACTACCAGGCCACCCTTCATATCGGAGACGCCGGGTCCGTACATCGTGTCTCCCTCGCGACTAAACTCCTGAAAGGGGCTGTCCGGGGGAAACACCGTGTCGAGATGGCCCATCATCAGAAGCCGTGATCCACTGCCACTCTTGCTTGCCAGGACATGATCAGCGACATCGATATTGTAGTCACTGCCCGGGCAGCTAGGCATCTCGATGACTTCACCTGGCATCGTCGAAATAGAAAAACCAAGTTGTCGCAGCTCCGTGCTGAATATCGAAGCGAGCTCATCGACTCCGGCCTTGTTGAGGCTGCCGGAGTTGATGTTGGTGATACGCTCTACTAAGTCGAGCATATTGTCTTCCTGAGAATCCAGCCAGCTTGTTAACTCAAGTTCTTCCGAATCGAGTGATGGCTCTACAGTGTCCTGCGCATGGGTGGAAAACGTACAGAGGATTAGGCTGAGCAAGAGTAGAGAATATTTGCTTGGTTTCATTGCGTTTGTCTCGTCTAGATTGTTTGATTATTCAGTTGTCTTAATGTCGCGCCCTTCCTTTTTCGCAGAGGGTGGCAGCACTGTGACCTTGGCGATCGCTCGCTCCGGGTCTGTTTTCCAGAAGCCGCCGCCTCGGTCTGGGTAGACTTCACTCATCACCGAGCTGCTGATTCCAAGCTCGTCAATGGGGGCAATCGGCATCCATGGCAGCGAGAAGATAAAGTAGCACGCCTATGCAGAGCCTTACCATAATCCGTTACCTGGTCTGCTGTGAGCTGAGGAGAAAAGTAATGCGGCGTCTAGAAATTATTTCGGCGAATATCCAAAGTAATGCCGGCCTGTTATGAGACTCCGAGATATCCCAACCCCTGCTTGTGTTGTAATTGGCTGTGACAGTGTTCATACTCATTCGCCCATGAAAAGTGACGAAAATCCAATACTACGCATCACCGGTCTGAATAAATTTTATTCTGGTGGCTTTCAGGCGCTCAAAGATATCAATCTGCAGATCGAGAAAGGTGAGATACTCGCCTTACTCGGTCCCAATGGTGCGGGTAAGACGACATTGATCTCCGTGGTCTGCGGCATCGTAAACCCTAGCTCCGGCACGGTGAGTGTCGACGGTTTCGATATCATCAAAGACTTTCGCAAGACTCGGTCTATCATCGGTCTGGTCCCGCAGGAACTCACAACCGATTCGTTTGAAACTGTCTTCAATACGGTCTCATTCAGTCGTGGGCTGTTTGGTCAACCGCCCAGCCCGAGCCATATCAAGAAGGTCCTGCGTTCATTGTCTCTATGGGATAAAAAAGACAATATGATTATGACGCTGTCAGGCGGTATGAAGCGCCGGGTGTTAATCGCCAAGGCGCTCTCACACGAACCCACGGTATTATTTCTCGATGAACCGACCGCCGGAGTGGACGTCTCCCTTCGAAAAGACATGTGGCAGATCGTGCGCGAACTCAAAGAAGAGGGCGTGACAATAATTCTTACCACCCATTACATCGAAGAGGCTGAAGAGATCGCCGACAGAGTTGGGGTCATCAACAATGGCGAGATCGTCTTGATCGAAGAGAAAGAGAAGCTGATGGAAAAGCTTGGTAAGAAGCAGTTGATTCTTGACCTGCGCGATAGTCTCGCGTCGGTGCCGGATAGTATGGCCGACTACAACCTAGAGCTTAGTGAAGACGGCATGCAACTGACCTATACCTTCAATACCCAAGGGGATCGAACAGGCATCACTGCATTGATCGATGACCTCAAGTTAGCCGAAATTGCATTTCGTGATCTGAATACAACGCAGAGTTCGCTGGAAGATATTTTCGTTAATCTGGTCGAGGAGTCGTCATGAATATTTATGGCATTATGGCGATCTATAAATTTGAGATGGCGCGGACCAGACGCACCCTGGTGCAGAGTATTGTGGCACCGGTAATTACAACGTCACTCTATTTTATCGTCTTCGGCGCCGCCATCGGATCGCGTATCGACCAGGTTGGCGGCATTAGCTATGGTGCTTTCATCGTGCCCGGTCTGATTATGCTAAACCTGCTGACCAATAGTATCTCGAATGCATCCTTTGGAATCTACTTTCCAAAGTTTGTCGGCACCGTCTACGAGGTGCTGTCCGCCCCAGTCTCGACACTCGAAGTAATATTGGGCTATGTGGGTGCCGCCGCCTCTAAGGCTGTCATACTCGGAATAATTATTCTGATTACAGCAGGCTTCTTTATCGACCTGCAGATAGCCCATCCAGTGATGATGATGGTATTTATACTGCTTACCGCACTGTCGTTTAGCCTGTTTGGGTTTATCTTGGGTATCTGGGCAGATAACTTCGAGAAGTTGTCGGTAGTGCCTACGCTGCTCGTCACGCCGTTGGTATTTCTGGGTGGCAGTTTCTATTCCACCGACATGCTGCCGGAGCCCTGGCAGACGATCTCACAGTTTAATCCGGTGTTGTATTTGGTGAGCGGCTTGCGCTGGAGTTTCTATGAGATCTCTGAGGTCAGCGTGATGCTGTCTCTGGCGAGCATTCTTATCTTTATGTTTTCCTGCCTGGCAGTGGTCTTCTATCTATTCAAGACCGGCTATAAATTGCGCAGCTAGTTGAGGCGCTGGCCGCCGCGAAACTCCATTGCCTGAGTATTGCCACTAGCATCGGTATAGCTGCCACGACCATCGCGCTCGCCGCGCAGCCATGGGCCGACGTAGCGATCTCCATTGGAGAAGAAGTAAGTGCCCTGGCCGCTAATCTGATCGTTCTGGAAGCCGCCGGTGAATCGATTGCCGTTCACATAGTAGAAAGTGCCTTGGCCGTTCATCTGGTCATTCTGCCATTGCCCTTCATAGCGATCGCCATTGGCCCATTTTTTCTCGCCGCGACCATGCTGCCTGCCATCCTGCCATTGCCCCTTATAGCTATTGCCGTTAGTCCAATCATAAGTGCCCTGGCCGTGACGCTTGTTGCCACTAAATTGTCCCTCATAGCGGTTTCCGTCTGCCCAATGGAATGTTCCCTGTGTCTGCTCGCCTGCGCGCCACTGGCCTTCATAACGATCGCCGTTGGCGAAGTGATAGACGCCTTGGCCATCGAAGCGTTCTTCGCGCCAGTTGCCCTCGTAGCGATCCGTGTTAAGAAAATAGAAGGTGCCGCCACTTTTTTGACCGTTCAAGTACTGACCCACATAACGTTCGCCATTGGCGCGATTTAGCACGCCCTGGCCATGTTGACGGCCGTTCAGAAACTGGCCTTCGTAGCGATCGCCGTTGGCAAAGAAGTAGACGCCGCGGCCATTCTTCTGATCACGCTGAAACTGGCCTTCATAGCGCTCGCCGTTTTTAAGGGTGAGCGTACCCTGACTCTGAAAGGAGTTGTTTAGGCACTGACCCTCACCCTCACCTAAGAGGCGCCTATCTGCAATCGTGAGAATATGTTATCAATGGCGGCTATGTCGGAAGAGTGTTCGATAATTGTTAACGGCACTAGTTGCTGTAGATAGGTTTAGGTTGGAGTTGAGTTCGCAAATGATCAACATGGATTTTTCAAAGAGAGTTGTTGTAGATGGCAATACGCAGGATTGGATGGCTAGCCCCAGGCCAGGGGTTTGGCGCAAGCCGCTGGCTCGAGAAGAGGCCGAGCGAGGGCATGCCACCAGTTTGGTGCGCTACGACGCTGGCGCGAAGTTTTCATCCCATGGCCATCCTCTAGGTGAAGAAATATTAGTGCTATCTGGCACCTTCTCCGATGAGAGTGGTGACTATGGTACCGGCACCTATTTCAGAAATCCGGAGGGCTTTAGTCATTCTCCCTTCAGCGAGCAAGGCTGCGAGATACTCGTCAAGCTGCATCAGTTTTCAGCAAATGACGATAGTCATGTTTGTATCGATTCTAAAACCGCCAATTGGTTGCCGGGGCAGGGAAACCTCAAGGTGTTGCCACTACATCAGTTTGAATCAGAATCCGTCGCCCTCGTTTACTGGCCTCAGGGCGAAAAATTTCACCGGCATGCACATGCCGGTGGTGAAGAAATCTATGTCATTAGTGGTGAGTTCATCGATGAACATGGACGCTATCCAGCCGGCACCTGGATACGCAGCCCCCATATGAGCACGCACACGCCTTATGTCGAAGAAGAGACGCTACTCTGGGTGAAGGTTGGTCACCTGCCTGCGCAGGATCCGGGGGCAGGCGAAGTGAAATGATCTGATGGAGCGCATCCTCACAGATCGTGGCATTGGCTTCAGCTCGCTGGCTATGATTTGAACCAGAACTCAATCTCACAGGTATCTTCACTGAATTCGGCGCTGTGTTCTTTCTCGGCGGGAACGTGGTACCACTGACCAGTGCCTATAGTGACCGTTTTTCCATCTATGGTAAGCAATAGTTCGCCCTTAGTTATCACGCCGACGTTGTCGGTTTCGTGACGGTGCGGTTCGATAATTGTGCCAGCAGAGTAAGTGGCGAATAGCACATCGCAATTGTGCGCCTCCAGTTTTCTCGCATCAAACTGGCCGCTAAATTTGGGTAGATCGCAGATCTGCTTGGGATAGTAGTCAGACAGTGCCATGGGGATTCTCCATAGATAAGAATTTTAGTGTGCCTGAGAAACGACGCTATGCCGAGT
>JGI20159J14440_10001337_pt1 | contig 17699 bp, 18 predicted proteins | sample COG_09_FD_14440 | JGI IMG/M metagenome (IMG submission 14440) | reverse complement strand
TGGAATCATCGAAACACATCTGTTGTGGACGGTACATCCACCGGGGGGCAGCCAACCCACCCAGTCGAGTATAACTTTTTGTCCGTTTTATCGAACGATAGGACGGCACTTTCCACTCTTTACTTTGGACCAGCAGAGCCGGTTTTCAGACAACACCTGATATCTACAACTGTTCAGCAACAATCCTACAATAAGATTTCTTCTCTGGTTTTGGTATCGACCAACATAAATGCACAACAGTTCTCCGATGCGTATACGTCCGAAAGAATTCCAAACTTCACGATGAGCAACGATGGAACTAAAATTGCCATCGGCAACACACGGGATACTGCTTTTTTCAGCACCACAAGTGACTCGCGAGAAATGGGTTCTGTCGGTATTTTTAACTACGACTCGGTGAGTGAGGAGTGGAATTCACAGAAGATTAGCATCACCGATTCCGCGACGTATGTGAACACCGGGTTCGCACCCGCGCGGTTCGGTAAGTATCTCGAATTTGTGAAAGACGGAACCTCACTGGTCGTGAGTGCTCCGTCCAGTCGAGACGGGCAAGGTGACATCTTCTTTTTTGACACGTCATCTACGACGACTACAACACAAAAAGCGTCGCCGTTCACTAACCCGTCCGGTGAATCCCAGAACATGTTTGGGAGTATGGTGGGTATTTCGGACGATTTCACGCGACTTTTCATCGGCGACCCGGGACATGGGTCGGGCGTTGGAAGGATCATAGTGACCGGTTACGACGGGTCGTCGTGGGGCACTCCACAGTACATCACACGAAACGGCTCTCCAGAAGGCACCTTGAACACAAACGTGAAGTTCGGTCAGACGTTCGACATCTCGGGTGACGGTGATTACCTCATATCATCGTTCTTTGGGGAGGACCCTACTAACACCACCCTCATCGATTTTGTTTCGTATTACAACACTAACAGTGGTGTGGACATAGCCGAGGTGTGGCAGCGAAACAAGGATACGAACACTTGGGGGGTGAAAAGCACAATTCCCTTACGACTGAAGACTGGAACGAACATCGGTGTACCGCAGGGGGTCACCTCTATACCGCACCAACTGGGACCAAGTATCTCGGCAAATCTCGCGGGAAATGAAGAGTTCGGGATGTCCGTGGATTGTATGACTTTAGGTGATGGAACCCTTCGATTCGTGGCTTCTGCTCCAACTGCAACGGTTGGTACGTGGACGAACGCTGGTGCGGTTATGGTTTTTGATTATGACGCGGCGAACAACGCGTGGACTCAGGTTGGACAGACAATTAATGGATATCAATCCTATGGGAATTTTGGGATTTGTGTGGCGATAGCACAGTACACCGGGACCCGCATAGTCATCGGAGAGTATAGAGGGTCTAATCCTCCCGGTGGATTTGTGGAGGTGTGGGATTATGACATCGCCACCACCTCCTGGCAGTTGGTCGGCAACAGGATCACAGATACGCAGAATAATAGAAGCAATGATAATATTGGGCGCTTTGTGGATATATCGGGAGACGGAAGCATAGTAATTACGGGGGCACAGGGACATGATCACCCTGTTTTCGGTGGTTATAGATACAACAAGGGTGCTGTCTTTCAATATACATACAACGGCACGTCCTGGAGCCGCGCCAATAAAAATCAATTTTTTGGTAATACCGGTGTGGGTAATAACTGGTTTTCGGAAAGGTGTGCGATATCCGCGAATGGGCAACATAGGGTTTTCGCATCTGTTGATGCCAATACTTATCAGGGAGCTGTAGGTGTATTTCGCGGAACGGCGACGTCTGTTTCTATCCAATATGGGAGTATTAAATACGGTTCGGGTTCAAATGCTTATTTCGGTAGCTCTGTCGCGATAAACGATGACGGTAGTAGATTCGCCGCGCAGGCACAACGTGCAGGTTACGTCAGTGTCTATGAATGGGACGGGAACGATTACTTGCTTATGGGTTCGAATATTACCGGTTTTGCCACGTCCACATACTATTACGACGGACGTCAATCTATATCTTTGAGCGGAGACGGTAGCCGCATAGCGATCGGTGCAACGAGGGATGGGTCGGGCGCCGGGTTGGTCAAGATATACGATTGGGATGGAGCGAGCTGGAATCAGTTCGGAGATACAATAATCGGCGGTAACACGACCCTGATGGGAAGTTCCGTCTCTCTCACATCCGACGGTAAGAATCTCGTGTGCGGGGCTCGCGGTGGAAACGGCCTCGTAAAAGTCTACGATCTCGATCCCCTCGGACCCCATTCTCAACTGCAATATTTGGCTGACAATGAGAACATTCAACCCACCGTCAAAATTAGCGACGGGGGTAGATACTCGTTATACGGTGTGGCCGCTCTTCCAAAACTGGTCGCTAGCAGTGGACAGGTAGAGCGAGTGACGAACGAACTGGAAATCCTTAAAAATGTTCATGATACAACTCCGGTCATAGATCTCGTAGGGGGAGATTTGATAAACGTCGCCGTGAACGCGTCATCGTACACCGACCCAGGGGTGACCACCGACGATCCTTCCGATACGGTAGTTATCAGTGGAGACCAGTTAGATGTCGACACGGTTGGAACGTATGTGGTTAGGTACACCGTGACGAGGTTCGGTCTAGTAAACTTTGTTGAGAGGACTTTCAACGTCTTCGTACCCAACGACCCACCGACTCTAGCTCTCATAGGGAACGCGAGTGTTTCCCTGCTCGTCGGCAATTCTTACACGGAACCGGATCCGGCGGTGACGTTCACCGGCGGTGCGTTGGAGACGTACGGGGTACCCCCCGACGGCAGTGTTCCGGGTACGTTCAGGGTAAGATACGTGGTACGAAACACTCTCGGGGTCAGGTCGGTAGAGCGAGTGATCACCGTGGAACCGGACACGACTCCACCCGCGCTCACCATCTTCGGCGGCAATGTCGTCCACAAAGTGAACACGAACTACAGAGATCCCTCGTACGTGGGATCAGATGGAAATGAGGAGATTTTCACAATCACACCCTCGTATATACTCGGAATCGAAACCTTGGGGAAGTTCCGCGGTGTCACCTCGGTGACGTACAGCGCGACCGACCAGGCTGGCAACATAGGGACATCCGTTCGATCTGTGACCGTCAAGGACGACTTCGAGGCAGCGTCGGTGCACACGATCAGTGACAGTCACTCATCAGCGTTGTCGAGCACCGGTAACAGGATCGCTTCGATGGTCGGTCAGGACGTATCCCTGAACGAAACAGGTGGTGCGTTAGTCAACACGTGGACGGGTCTTGGGTCACTGGTGGGTCAGATGGTCCGGCTCAACTCCAACGGCACCATCGTAGCCTTCACCACGGTCACCGGTGTCTATGTCTACGAGTACACGACGTCGTGGGTCGAAAGATCTCCTCATAGTTCGTACCCGAGGTTTAAAGTCTCGGGTTCTACGGCGTTTAGGATTGAACTATCCGATGATGCGTCTACCCTCGCGGTATCCTACCCGGGAGGAACCGCGGCGTTCCTGGAAGAAGTTGCCGTCTTCAGGTGGAACGGTTCAGCGTACACATTGGACTATAACCAGGGATCCTCGGAGATTATAGGTCTGGGAGATTCCGTGTCACTGAAATCAGACGGAACCCGCCTCGCACTGGGCTATCCGAACAAGGACTTTTCTGGTGGCTCGGCCATCACGAGTACCAGAAGCACTTCCGCCAGTCCATACCCCACACGCAACGGAGTGAAACAGCTGTTCGGTGGATATTACAAACTCACGAGTTTCGGTCAATACGGAAGCAATAACACGATGTACTGGCAGCTTAACCTCGGATCTTCTTGGACGGTAAGCTGGGAGTGGTACATTTACGGTCCTCGATGGGGTGGCGCCGACGACATGCGACTGATTTACTTCGCTCCGAACCAAATCACCGCGTACCAAGCGTCGACGCACGGAGGGTACAACAACTTCTATGAATTTTGGCAGGGTGACACACACCAGATCCGGGACAATAAGGATGTTTATAAAAAGACTCGGAACGTCTACTACGGAACCAGGAGGTGGCTGAAGGTCGATGTGTCATACGACAATGGCGTCATGACATCCACCGTTCGTGAGTTGTACGGACGTCAGAGGCTGGTTTCCACTTTGTCTCACGACTTCGGTAACGCACACGAAAGTCTCTACGGACAGTCATTGTACTTTGGTTTCAGTGGACGAACGGGTGGAGTCTCATCTTCGCAGTATCTTAGGAACATCAACCTGAGCACGAATGTTGCAGACATAGGCGAGATTGAAGTTTTTGATCGATCGGGTCCGTCTAACTGGTCGCAGGTCGGGGGTGACATAAGGGGTGGTCTGCAGGACCAGAAACTGGGGTCTACTGTGAAGTTATCCGGAGACGGTTCGACGATTCTAAACGTGAACAAGGGGAGAGATGGAAACCAGCAGAAGGTGTCGGTTTTCACATTAAATTCCGGAACGTGGACGAAGAACGCGACGCTTCTGGACAGTGTCGTGACCCGAACATTCGGTACTAATGATACTGACGATCTCGTGGATCTCAGCGACGATGGGTCGATGGTAGTTTACACAAAGGGGACGGGCACCGAGACGTACGCGGCGCATCCCAACGGTCTGACGTCTAAATATCTAGACGGATTCAAATTGGACGGCGGTGTGTATAAACACGCGCTGGCCATGCCGAACATACCCACAGCGTCCACCAAACAAGTCTTCCTCGCGGGTGACAAATCTAAGGTTTTGGTTCAGTGCGGTACCGACACGTCCGTCTTTGGCGTGACAGAGTCAGTGTTCAACCCGGTCATCACCCTTACCCAGGATGACGGTGCCGATCCCTTGATTGTGAGTAGTTACACCGAACAAGGTGCCACGTCATCGGATGGAACGACGGTTCAGATCGGTGGAGATTCGGTTCTTTCGACCCCGGGAAATTATAGAGTGCAGTATAGTACTTCTACCAGCGGTTTCAGAATTCGGACGGTAAAAATTATAGCCTAGGGAAATGGATATCAGGGGGTTGGACATCCATCTCTCAGTATGACGACTGAAACCTTCCTCCTCTCCAAGCTTGAAGACATCTACACCACGATGATCGACATCGGATGGACTGAGATGGCCGAAAAGATCAAGGCCGCCGACGAGCAGGCGGCAAATCTAGATTCGATGCACGACTCTTACGTGTCCCTCTCGGAGCTCTCCGGTTTATTCAAAAACCTTTCTGAAATTCAGGATAACGAATACAAGGAGAAGGCTTTCAAGAACGTTTCGACCACCTTCAAGCGATACAAGAACAAATGGATAAAAAGCTCTGACGAGGTTTCACATTACAAAGGCGTAGGACGAAGCATTTCAAGCATTATCGACGAGTACATTGAAACTCGTAGGTCTGGTGACTGGTGACAGAGGCTTACTCGTTAAAACGCGATTCTCCATCGACTCATTGTCGTTCAACAGACTTTGTAGAAATTTTGTATCCAGAACATCAAAGTCTCCTGTTTCAAGTAGCGCGTAGCGCTTGTCAATTTCTTCATATATCAGTTTAATTAAATCGTCAGTCTCTGATTTCTTCATCGTTTGAATCCAGTACACCCACTCGGGATAAAAGAGGGGTTTATTTCTCAGGTCTTTAATGGCCGAAATGAACGCGTTTAAACCGCGCGGTGTTAGCATGTTGATATCCCTGAGGCATATTTTTTTGACCTTGTCGCGCCACTCGGGCGTGCCAGCAAGTGAAGACGGGGTGTCATTTTCTGACATTTCGACAACGTAGCGCGCGTCGGTGTAGATACAGGATACGTTTCCAGGGGTCGCTTTTGCTTGTTGTGGGAGTCGGTTCGGCGGCTCCGTGGGGGTGCGTGCTCGCCGCGCGCGGGAAAATATGCTCATGGGGCCTTTAAAATTTTCGTAGATATCTTTATGGTCCCGCTGTCGATTGCAAAAATATCCCTTTGTTTTCAGTCGCTCCTGACTGTGATTGTATGGATCGATAATCTGAAAGAGCTTAAAAGGTTGCGATGTACTTAAGAACAGTAGTATGGTATACATACAGGCTATATGCCAAAATTTCACCAGTATGGGACCGCAGTACCTAGGTTCTATTTTTCGTTGGGTAAAGGCTGCACTATACGATGCACCCCTCCGATTATTTTTAGATATCGAACTTGAAGTACAGGCAATCGAACGGAAAGCCTAGGGAAATACCATCACACCTTTTTGATGATGCTCGTCACGGACGAATTCAGAATCGCTTTCTTGCGTGCCACGTCAGTCCTGCCCGCGGATACTCAGCGTATAATCTGGGAGGCGGTGCAAACTGACACGGATCCCGAGCAACCACCTGTACCCAAGAAGTTATGTTCAGACTCCGAGAAATCTTCCAGGCGGTGGTCGGATTCCCATCCCCCAAGAAGAAAACTATTTTGAACCACAATGTGATCAAAGCGAAAAATGACTGCGGCGAAGATCGCTTCATCGCGGTTGAAAAACAATATCAGAACGAAGATATAAACATCCTCGTCACAAAGGTCAGACGACTCCTGTCCTTTGTGGAAAGTGATCCGGTGCTCGAGAGGAGATACGCGCCGATGCTCATCGATTTCGGACAGGAAATTGAGAACTGCGTTCGTTACAACTACAACCTCGAATCACTGTTTCTGAAATACGATACCATCAAGAAACGTGTGAGGGGGGTCAACTCTACATCGACGAATAATATTGTTTGTAAATAGTATCATGATTAACATCAGTAAGAAATCAACTCTGGGTAAAATACTCGCTAAGAACAAACGTCTCAAGAACGCGATGACCCTACGCCCCCGTGTCCAGCAGCGAAAGTTGAGTGTGTACGTGAGCCGCGTTAACAAGGTCGCGACCGGTGGACCCCGTGCAATCAAGGATATGGTCAATGACGTGGAGAAGAAGCACCTCCCAAACGTGGCGAAGGCGCATAAGGAGTTGCAACTTCTCAACAACGCGTTTTCTCATTACAACGCGGTGTCTCGGATCAATCATAATTACGTCTCCAACCGAATTCAAAACCTCGGTGCGAAGACGGGTGAACTTCGGCGGCTTCAGAGTAACGCGAGGAAAAGACGGGTTCGAATCACTAAGAATGTCACCACAGGGAAACGCGTGTACAAAACCAAAGATGAACTCAGAAGAAATCTCAGTGTTATTATAAGAAGACAACGTCGATGAGTTTGAATGTTGACAGGGTCAATCGCGTTCTTAAAAATAAAGTTAGTAACAACTCCAGGTTGAGAAGACGAATGAAAGAGCATCTCACACGTATTCACAACATGAAGGGGAACACCTCGAGGTATAAAAAATATTTCCAGGAAGTTCGTAATAAAGCTACAGGTAAAAAGACGAGTGGTATGAACCTGCGTAGGGGAATGAAAGAGTTGGAAACCCTTCAGAAAGTGTTCACCACCGTGTACCCACTCGTTCAGGATCAATATCAGATAAACACTCAGAACAAAGTGTTTAGTTTCCACGTTGACAAGATCTCTAAGGAGGTGAGAAATGTAGAGAGGATACAGCAACGTATTACTGATGTGCACAAACCCATAATTTTTACAAGGAACGATGCGAAATACAGGTCACTCCGCGACGCGAAGAAAGAATTGAGTGCGATGAAAAGAAAGTATAATCTACAAAGTTGGAACCTTCAAAATAAAATGAGTAGCATCACAGAAAATTACCAAAAGGCTTTGTGGAAATTTCAAAAGACAGGTGACAGAAATCAGACGATCAGAAAACTGGAGGGTGTGAAACAGAGGCTGGAGGGTAAATTGAAAAACCTAGGGAAAAGAAATACTACTAAAAAGTAGAATGGATCTCTTTCACCAACTCCAGGATTTAATTGATAAAAACACACAATCAATACCCGAGAATGACTACATAGCGATGTGCGAGGTCATTATGAACATCAGAAATATGGTGAAGCCCCCGAGGTTTCTGTTGAATCAAAATGTTCCGATGCAAATGCCAGAACTTATACCCCCTTTCATGCCATCTCGTGATGCCATCGAAGAGAGTAGTAGTGAGGAAGAGACAGAGGAGGAGATGGAGGAGGAAGAGATGGAGGATGGAATAACGTCAAGAACATACTTCCACCATAGCGACGACGATGAGCTTATAGAATCATTCATCGACGAGTAAATCAATCTGACTTTCAAATGTACCTGACATCAAAAGATTTTTGAGGTCCCGTGAAAATGTAATAAAATTCTTAGGAATATCACCCCATAATCTCTCGTTGGATACGAACGCATCCACGTTTCCCTCTCTCAGTAGTGGTTCGAGCAGAATCCAGTTCGGTTCGTTGTAGCGGATCTTCTTGCAACCTCGTGCAAATTTTCGAGAGTAGATGTACCACGCGGCGATAGATTTATATATGTGAATCGGTCGCTTCCCCTGTTCTAAACAGGCTTTCAGGGATGGAACTACAAAAGTGTGAAACTTTGTGAACCCATCAAAGCAAATCCTATCTAATTCATCGTGGTTCAGTTCCGACGAAAGTCTCTCTTCTATCTGATCGTAGTACTCATCGATATCAAAAGGTAAATCTATGTCGATAGAAGGAATGATCTCTTCGGTTTGAAGTAGTTTGAAATGTTTCCGATGCGCCTGATTGGACATGACCTCGTCAAACCGATTGTAGCCCGAGAGCACACCTATGTACGCTAGAGATGTGTGACCCCCGTTTAAGATTCTGACCTTGGCAACTTCGTATGGTTCTAAATTATCCGTGATGGTCACACCAACCTCACAGAGGTCGGGGAACTGACACGCGAATTTATCTTCAATTACCCATTGTGAAAACTCTTCGGTCTGTATCGCGTTGTACCCATACCCCGGAAATAACTCTTCAATTTCCTCTCGTAGAACGTGGGTCGTCCTAGGTGTGATTCTGTCGACCATGCAAGAGGGGAACTTCACGTTATCCTTTACCCATTCCGCCAGTTCATACTGCGCCGTCTGATAGAGATACGCGAAAAACGAGTGTTCTAACATCGCACCGTTCTGACAGATGTTGTCGCAAGACATAATGGTTATGGGACTTTTTCGGTTTCTCAGACCACACGCCAGATACTCATAAAGCGGTGACCCAGCGCTGTAACCACTTTCCGTCACGGTTATAGTTACAAGGTGGACACTGGGAAGAGCGAGCATGTGCTTCGCGACGGTCCTATTTTTAGTCCAGTCAATGTAGTCGAGGTGGGAACGGACAAGGCGGTGCGACGTCGGAGTTCTGAGAATATAGTCCTCTATCTCCCGGAACCCTTCGTTCCTTAGGTTTACCGCGACCACACCCCATCGGAGGTCACCGGTTTTCTCCATGTAGTCATCCAAATACACGGCCTGATGGGCACGGTGAAACGCCCCATAACCTATATGTATCACACCTGTCTGACATTCATGTCGATTATAGGTGGTGCTATACATTTTTGAAGTTAGCAAAGAAAAAACTGAGTTCAGAATATCTCATGACTTTTTTTTTCAAAATTTTTTGAAAAGTATTCTCGATTTGAGAAAACTAATTTTTATATTCCTCGACGTATAAAATTATCCTGTCTTGATCAGATTGGTTTTCGGCCCAGTGTAGTTCGCGAGCATCCATGAAAATATGCTTCCCATTCTCTTCGGTGATATCACCTTGCACTGAGTGGTGTAATATGCAACCACTGGGACATTTCAAACCAAGGTGATATGTATTTTTGTAGTTTTCAGTCACATTATCGACGTGTTCCGTCAATCGCACGCCACCTTTCATCAACGAAAACCCTGCAACTTCTATTCCATCAATACGTGAGAGGAGATCGCATGTTTTTGGGCATTTCATAGAGTTTCCATAAACCATCCGACCGGCCCAAACCAGTGGCCAGCTAACCCATTCTTCTTGGACGTGTGTTTGACCGCCTTTTAACCAACCGAATCTTCCATTGGTGTAATCGTTCACAATTTTTTGGATGATAGGTGAACCCTGCCATGCACCAGTTGGTCTCGGTTCATCCGATATGAATACATCCATTGGGAGACTGTCGAGCTCATCTCTTATAACTTTCCAGCTATCTTTCAACTCCTTAATATGCATTCTATAATCCAACTGATAAAAAAGATACGCGATATTGACGTACTTAGAAAATACAACCGTGACACTGGTAACGGATAATGGACGATCTACTCAAATGTATGCAGATTATAGATAAATATACGGAAAATATGAGCGAGATTGATTATTTGACCCTATGTAATTCACTCAGAGACGCGTATAACAAGAGGTCAGACCCGGTCTATTTATTCGACTACGATAACTTCAGTATCCCACCCGTCGGACCTGACAATCGGACCTTACAATATTTTTACGATCACTATTACGAAAAGGCGGTCGAATTGGATCTGGACCTGGTCAACCAACAGATGGCGTACCTACGTAGAGAGCTTGAAGTTAATAAACCACTCAAGCGAATCAGTCCAAAGATTAAAGAACAGGTTAAATACCACTTTTGCGCGCTGAAAAATATTGAACCTGGTTCACTGAACGAGAATAATATCAATCATACCGAATTTAGAACGACTTGTCGTACGTTTCTTCAGTTAGAGAATGTATTTCGGGGTAAATATTGTGCGACCATAGAGAGAAAACTTATATGGCTGGTCGATGGTATAGATAATCTCGAGACGCTGTGACGTTCGTGTCACTCCTAAGCGCGCTGACCGCAGCGACAGACACGCCCCAAGACATTTCACAAACACACGCGGTGAGTGCCCTAGAACGTGTCCCCCTGCTATACCGACGCGACATCAAGCCTTTTTTTTCCATGTTTCGCGATCGTCGCGCGTCCCGCGACGTCCCATGGTGCCGCGCCCGCGCCGCCTTTTTTTTTAAAAAAAAACTAACGGAAAACCCTAATCTACAGTCAACATGGCTCGTACCAAACAGACCGCCCGTAAGTCCACCGGAGGCAAGGCCCCGCGCCATTTGCTCGCCACCAAGGCGGCTCGGAAAGCCAACCCCATCACCAGTGGCACGAAGCCGAAGCCCCACCGCTACAGGCCTGGTACCGTCGCTCTCCGCGAGATTCGCAAGTACCAGAAGTCCACCGAGCTCCTCATCCGCAAGCTCCCCTTCCAGCGCCTCGTCCGCGAGATCGCCCAGGACTTCAATACCGAGCTCAGGTTCCAAAGCCACGCCATCCTCGCCCTCCAGGAGGCGGCCGAGGCTTACCTCATCGGCCTCTTCGAGGACACCAACCTCTGCGCGCTCCACGCCAAGCGCGTGACCATCATGCCCAAGGACATCCAGCTCGCTCGCAGAATCCGTGGCGAGCGTGCATAATTTCTAACCCTAGGGAAATGATTAAATTTGTAATCTCATCTTTAAAAAATGGAACACCTTACTGAGCTTATGGCTATCGTAGACTCTCAGTCGGATATTCTGACTGAGGGTATATACATTCAGATGTGTAATTGCCTTAAGAAAGTGCACGATCATTTGGTAAATCCTATGCAAGACAGTGACGATGAATTTAATATCGAATTTATCCGTCCAAGAGTAGACGAAATCATCCGAGATATTGATAGGGTCGAATTGGAAATTGTACGGTTGGACCAGGATTTGAAAGTAACCGAAACGAGTTTGAAGAAATTAAAGCTAATTAATCGGATTACGTCCCGTGTGAAACAGGCGGCAATAGAGGATGTTTGCAACTCTGATCGCCGCTTGGTTGGCGGTGGGGATTGGACGTTTGAAAACCTGGCGAAAAATTATACCAACGTTTTCTGGTTTCAAACTGAGGCTGAACGAACACATTTCGTGTCTACCTTGAACGAGGCGAGACTGTATCAGTCTTATAAGAAAAAATTCAACGAGAGAGTTTCCACGCTGATTGGCGAAGCGCAGCACGCGAAACTGGACATAGAGGTTGAAAGACATAGGTTGGTGGAGGAACACAATCGATTGACCGAGTCACTGCCCAGTGATCAAGAAGCCATTTATCGTGGAATGGAATTATACGGAGGCCCCGACTATGACTGGGACTCAATACGATCTCGCCCAGTTTCTTTTCTGAGGTGGAGCGAAGAATTTCTTGGTCCTTCATTTTGAATTCGAGTGACCAAATTCTTTTTTGGCATACGTTGTGCGACACCACCAAGAATTAGTACCTGAATATTCAAATAGGATATGAATAAGCGCACCCGCTAACGTGTATAGAACGGGTGTATCCAGTTTAATGTTTTTATATATTCCCCAGATCAAAAAGGCGTTCATTACACCGACCACCAGCGCTTCTGTTAAGACTGTAAGTGTAGATCGCATACTTTATTACCAGGAAAAAAATGTAATTCTATACTAGATGATTATCGTAGTTTTCCTACTGATGATCTCAGTTGGCCTGGGCCTGTTGTTTTTTTGGTACAGTCGCCAACAGTCCAAACCTGATACTTTTAAACCCACCCCGAAATTTCCTTCCATACGAGACCTTCACGGGGAGTGTATAGACAATCCGTTGAGCTGTGAGGTCGATGTAGTTAAGACCACCATAGAAACCGAAGATGGTCCACACTTTGAGGATGAGTACGGTTTTAAAACTACGTTGCATCAAAACCCTGAGAAGAAGGAGGAGGCTGCCAAGATAAGCATGGAGGCCCTGACTGAGAGTATGGAGCACTGTAAGTTGCGTATACCGAATGATCGTCTGCCGAGGAAAAAAATCGATATAAACGGTGATGTCATCTCTCGAGAACCCATAGCTACACATATGCACCGGAATGAGCTCATCAACTACGCTGAAGCGAGTCTGGATGGATTTATCAAAGATTTAGAAGAGGATGCTTCTTCGCGTGAGGATGTCCTCAAAAAATATACCGAGTTTCTGGAAATGTACGGGCCCGATCCTACAGGTGGAGTTAACAAAGGTGGTGGAGCGACCAAGTGCGACTTTTACGTTAAGCCCTGCGCATTCGGATCAAATCTTTGCCACCCGGATGCGATCAAAAAATATAAGAAATACAAGAGACCCCCTGTAGTTGAGATGTCTGAAGAGGATTATAGGAAGGAACTGTTTAAAGCTGGACTGGATATGGGCGAAGATGGTGTTGTTGAAGTTACTGTAAAAAACCAAAAGATTGTCACCGGCCTCTCCCAAGCTGAGAAGGACGAACAAGTGGCGGCGTACGACCGAGCGAGAGAGGCCGCAGCTAGCTGGGCGAGCAGGTGAACAAATAAAATTTAAACTCTTATAACAAAACAAATCAGGATGAATGTACTCACGTCCTTGTTCTCTTCACGCTCGTGGTCTTGGCCGCTTTTCGCATCGTGGTAAGTTTCTTCCTGTTGCGCATTCCACGGAACGCCGATTGGATCTTGGTCGCGGCATTTTTCGGGTGAGGCGGTAGAGGGAATACTTTTTGCATATAATCCCATACATCCGAAATCATTAATCCGTCAAATAACCCTAAACCTGGGAGAACGTTATCGAAATTATTTAGCACATTTTTAGGAAGATTATTATATAATACATTGTTAGGATCTTTAGGCCAGTCAAACTTCAGCATTTTTTTCAAGAATGCAGTCCTTTTTTTCAGGACGCGAACGGCCGCCGGATCCTCGCGAATTGTTATCCGTACGGCCTTTCGGCGTTCACCGTAGAATCGAGCGGCCGATATCGATGTGAGAGAGTTCACCTTCCAGCCTTTATATGTTAATTCACGGAAAAATTTTTGCTTTGTGCGGTCGCCCCAACCTTTCCGGCTGCCCCAACGCTCGAAATAGTCTGCGCTGTACTTGAGATAATTAATCACATCCACATTTTTTAATTCTAATATTTGCAAAACAAGTTCACGAAAAATGGTCTTAAACCTAAACATAAGGTCCACGAGCGCTTTTCGCTTTCGTTGGTTAAACACTCGCCCGTTGGTGATGAAGTCTGAGATATGGATTTTTAAATCATTTGAGATTCTCGGTGAGATAAACTCATACTTGTACTGAGCCATGAAATTATTATACACCTTTACCCTGCTGAGGACCTCCTTTTCCCCCATATTCCGTGGAAGACCTTTCGCGTTGAACACCTTCCTGACGGTGTTGTTCCTTTTTTTGAATTCATTTTCGGTAGGTCCGTAAACAGCGGTCTGAACTTTTTTGTAATTCAGGGGCATTCTTTACCTATTGCGGAGATTTTCTGCGTTTGCCTCTCAGACTGCGGGTGGCAACAAGTAAAATTTAAACTCTTATAACAAAACAAATCAGGATGAATGTACTCTTGGTACTTTTAGATGGAAAACTTTTGTGCTCCACTTCTTAGTTGAGGCAACCAAGTGGCATGTGAATGATCGAGTTGTTTTTATCTCGGAACGCATTGGCTGCTTCGAGAGCTACGTCTTCGACGCGAATCTTCTTGTTTTTTGGTGAGTAACCAGGTCCGGGTGGGGGTTCGGTAGGCTTGGTTGGGGAGTAAAGAAACTCGTCGGCGGCCATCAAGCATTCGGTGTCTGGTTCGACATTCTCTTTCAGTGTTGCCAGACCTGCGTCGATCAATTCTTCTGTGTTTGCTTTGACGTTCGCCTCTATCTCTTGTATAAGCAATCTCTTCTCAATACCTTCTCCATCCCTCGGGATTGGGATCTGGTATACACCGCTGCGCCTGAGGATTTCAATCAGTTCTTCCTTCTTTTTGATCTTGTAGTTGATAGCCTTGGGGGGCTTTTGCTCTTCGATCAGTGCAACATCATTTCTTGGTGCAAAATCTCCGATTTCAATTGTATTTTCCTGGTGCATCTCCTTGACAAAGGACATCATTGTTGTGTACATAGTGTTAAGCTGTTTCAATGTCCAGCATTTTGTAATATGAACAACACCGTTCGTCGTCATCTGAATAGGCCAGCGTCCAGTTCCCTTCTTGTTGGTGGCAAAATTTTTGCATTCCGTGTTTTCAAAGAGACCTGGGTCGATGCCCTCAAGTTTCTTGATGTAGTAGCAGGGAGAGAGTTCCGGCTCAACTGTCAGGATTTCAGGAAATGTTCCAGCGGCCAGGTCGTACGATTTTATGCTGCCATTGAACTGGAATCGGCTTTTGATCGTATCCAGTTTAAGTTCAGCAGTCTCCACCTCGATTGCCGGGTATAGGAGTCCATCTTCTGAAATTTTCTGCGGCTTGAGAAAGTTAAACATCACCGTTGTGACAAAAAAAGGTAAGGGCTGGAAATATTTATCGCCGCTTACTCCATCGAAGACGAAGCTACTGGCCTTGATACTGGGAGCGTTAAGGTTCCCGAGTCCCATCCTGAAGTTACCATTGCGATAAATCTGGAAATCGAGATTTGTTTGGGAAATCCGTTTGCCGGTGTCTTTCTCATGGAGGGAGATTCGCGCGCTGATTCGAAAGTTATTGAATCCAAAGTCCTTGTCATTTAATTCAGTACTCACGCCATTTGCAAAGGTTGCTAGAAACCTGACATCTTTGAACTGTCCAGCGGCGAGCCCTTTCATTTCTCTGATTTGGATTCGAGCGTGGTAGCCTTCTAAGCACTCACACAAAATCGGTAAGCCCGTCTTATTTGGCTCCTCCGTCATTTTCAAAGCCGCGTCGATGAATGTGAACCAATCAAGCTTCACTTCTTCACTGGGTTTGGCAGACGCGGTGAATTGGTAAACTTCCATTGGAGTGAATTTGAGTTCCATCTACAATTTTGAAATTTTGGGCGGGAAAATTTAAAATTTTTTTCGGTCCTGCAGCGGGCGGTGCTGCCATGGGAGGTGTCCCGCATCATAGTCGCCCGTGAAAAGCGGAAGCTCGCGCTTAAGTATGTCTACTATGGGTGTGATAGGCGTAGACTCACCGAGTATTGGGTTCTCCGATTCACGTTTGCGATATTGTGTTCTGTGTGGCAGCGACCGGGCGCGCAGAAGAGTGAGCCATGATATTTAAAGATTCCACTGTAAAAATAAACAGAATGTTAGCCTTGGCTAAACCAATCCACATTCAAAAGACCCCTAAATTACCGGTTAATAAAGTGAGATTTCGTCGTCCAATTCGTTCAACTACACGTTCTGCGCTTCCGAGTCAGGATTTGGTCAATTATGCCGAGTTTCAACTGGTGACCTGGGTTCTACCTATGGTGATTGCCGGTAGATTACTTAAGGTTGAATACCCTAGTTTATTGATCGGTCTTTGTGTGATGACTGCTGCAAAACTGTCTCTCGCTGCTAATGGTATAATTCAGTATTAAGATATTTCATATCAATTACGAATGAGGATTTCAAAACGCGTGATGATTTCTTACGCGTTTTGGTGGACCATGAACGTCACAACCAAGGTGCGGCTCTCCCAGTATACACGACGTCGATCGACGACCTCTTACGACACCTGCTTTTGAGGTGTTAAAACGTATCCTCCTGCTACCCCGACACCACCCCCGTCGACCTCATCCTCCGTCGACGCACAATGGTGTCAAAAATCTGCGAGCACGGTCGTGAGCGCTATCGGTGCAAAGATTGCGGTGGGAAGGGAATCTGCGAGCATGGTCGTCGGCGCTCTGAGTGCAAGGAGTGCGGTGGGGGATCAATCTGCGAGCACGGTCGTCGGCGCGCTAGGTGCAAGGAGTGCGGTGGGGGATCGATATGTGAGCACGGTCGTGTACGCTCTACATGCAAGGGGTGTGGTGGGTCAGGAATATGCGAGCACGGTCGTCAGCGCACTGTATGCAAGGAGTGCGGTGGGGGATCAATCTGCGAGCACGGTCGTGTACGCTCTACATGCAAGGGGTGCGGTGGGGGATCAATCTGTGAGCACGGTCGTGAGCGCTATCGGTGCGAGCACGGTCGTCTGCGCTCTCAGTGCAAGGAGTGCGGTGGGTCAGGAATATGCGAGCACGGTCGTCGGCGCTCTCAGTGCAAGGAGTGCGGTGGGTCAGGAATATGCGAGCACGGTCGTCGGCGCGCTAGGTGCAAAGATTGCGGTGGGGGATCAATCTGCGAGCACGGTCGTGAGCGCTATCGGTGCAAAGATTGCGGTGGGAAGGGAATCTGTGAGACGGTCTAATTAGGGTTTTGAGTTTTTAATAAATTTTAAATCTATAAGCTGATAATCGATCCTCGCGCCGCCATGGGACCACAAACCGAGGCGCGGCTCCCCAGCACACACGACGTCGATCGACGACCTCTTACAACACCTGCTTTTGAGGTGTTAAAACGTATCCTCCTGCTACCCCGACACCACCCCCGTCGACCTCATCCTCCGTCGACGCACAATGGTGCACCTCGAGATCACCCCGTCCACTGAGAAGGACGCCGACATGATCATACTTGAAGAGGTAGACAGATTACTTGAACAGTCCAAAAAAAAGAAAAAATATGACCACGAAAAAATTGACCGTTTGTTGACCAAAGTAGAGAAAACTATAGACGACCCGGATTATAATTAGGGTTTTGAGTTTTAATAAAATGACTAATTTTGCCAGCCTGGTGTGTTTTTAATAATAAAATATCTGTTCATAAAACCAAGTCCCGCCGCCATGGAGACCACAAACGAAGGCGCGGCTCTCCTACGCACGACCTCGATCGACGACCTCTTACGACACCCCCTTTTGAGGTGTTAAAACGTATCCTCCTGCTACCCCGACACCACCCCCGTCGACCTCATCCTCCATCTTCTTCAGTCATGTCATCTTCTTCGTACGCCGTGCAGCCGCCAGGGGGCGAAAAA